>Ga0247844_1000272_pt1 | contig 111909 bp, 86 predicted proteins | sample LaCtaG_FD_192421 | JGI IMG/M metagenome (GOLD analysis project Ga0247844, IMG submission 192421) | Freshwater microbial communities from meromictic Lake La Cruz, Castile-La Mancha, Spain - LaCruzMarch201714.5m_1 | ecosystem: Environmental > Aquatic > Freshwater > Lake | place: Spain: Castile-La...
CCTTACCCACGACGCATCCGGCAAACCGGAACAACTCCTTGATGTTGAACGTTTTCACAGACACAGCCCAAGGCCGGTGCCGGGTGCGTCACCACCCTAAAACGCGAGCAAACCTGACGGAGAGCCTAATATTTTTGGCACTATACCAAAATTATGTAGGTTTAAATTTGACCGCAATTGAAGCGAAACGGAGATAGAAGCCTTTCTATTCGGCTAACCGAGGGCCTCAAACGGGAAAGTTCACGAAGTTCCGGCACTGCTATCCTGAAATGGATAAAGTTGGCTGCTTAGGGTTCAGGGATGGTGGATTCACGGTGACCTGAGCCTGCTCACCCAATTTCTGAGTGAGCTCTCTGCACGAATGCGCGGAACCTATGGCAGAATAAGCGTATGAACGCATGCCTTACCACCGTTCTATTTAAAGGCATCCCGTGACCCTGTATTCCATCATGATATCATATTCCAAAATCACCCTTCTCTTTCTCCTTCTTCTCGCCCCCTTGTCGGCGCGGGAATTCCATGTGGCAACGAGCGGCGATGACGCGGCCGAAGGCAGCTCCGCCCACCCGCTCCGCAGCATCCAAACTGCGGCCAACCAAGCCGGGCCCGGCGACATCATCACCGTCCACGAAGGCACCTATCGTGAACGCATCGATCCGCCACGCGGAGGGGAATCGGAGGCTAGGCGCATCATTTATCAGTCCGCGCCCGGCGCGAAAGTCGCAATCAAGGGATCCGAGATCGTGAAGGGTTGGACCAAGCTCGAACACGACACTTGGCGCGTCACGCTGCCAAACAGCTTCTTCGGCGCCTTCAATCCCTATGCCGATGAAATCCGCGGCGACTGGTTCAAACCGAAAGGCCGCAAACACCACACCGGTGCGGTCTATCTCAAGGGCCACTGGCTCACCGAAGCCGCCAAAGCCGAGGAGGTGCTCGCGCCCGCCACGAAGAACCCGCTGTGGTTCGCCACGGTGGATGCCGAATCCACCACGATCACCGGGCAGTTTCCCGACACCGATCCGAATGTGGAAGGCATCGAGATCAACGTCAGGAAAGCCGTCTTCTACCCCAGCCAAACCGGCCGCAACTTCATCACCGTGCGCGGTTTCACCCTCGAACATGCAGCAACCAACTGGGCCCCGCCCACTGCCGAACAAGTCGGCCTGATCGGCACCCATTGGAGCAAGGGTTGGATCATCGAAAACAACAGCATCCGCTACTCGACCTGCACCGGAATCACACTCGGCAAACACGGCGATAAGTTCGACAACACCTCCGCCGATTCCGCCGAAGGCTACGTGGAAACCATCAAACGCGGACTCGCCGCAGGATGGTCCAAGGAAAACATCGGTGGTCATGTGGTGCGCGACAACCACGTCTCCCACTGCGAGCAGGCAGGCATCGTCGGCAGCCTTGGTGCGATCTTCAGTACGATCACGGGCAACGATATCCACCACATCCATGTCCGCCAGCTGTTCGCCGGTGCCGAGCAGGCCGGGATCAAGATCCACGCCGCCATCGACACGTTGATTTCTAACAATCATATCCACCACACCAACCGCGGCATCTGGCTCGATTGGATGGCGCAGGGCACGCGCGTGACCGGAAATCTGATTCACGGCACATCTCCCAGTGACGACTTGTTTGTCGAGGTCAACCACGGTCCCTTCCTCATCGATCACAACCTGTTCCTATCCGCTACCTCCCTCTCGGATCAGTCACAGGGCGGTGCCTACGCCCACAACATCTTCGCAGGTAAAATCATCGCCCGTGCGGACCTCGGCCGCAAAACCCCATACCACGAAGCCCACAGCACGAAGATCGCCGGCTTGAAAAACATCAAGGGCGGCGACGTCCGATTCTATAACAACCTTTTCCTCGCGTCCGCCGGATTTGATACCTACGACAAGTCCGCCAGCCCCAACGCCATGGCAGGCAATGTATTCATCAAAGGAGCGAAACCATCCCGTCACGAAAAATCACCACTTCTGCTCCCCGACCTCGACCCGGCATGGAGCGTCAGCGAAAAAAATGAAAAGTGGTTCCTCGAAATCAATCTCAGCGGCATCAGCAATCCCACCGGACCACTCGTCACCTCCGAGTTGCTTGAAAAAACCGAAGTCAGCGCCCAGCCCTACGTGCAGCCTGATGGTTCTTCCTACCAACTTGATCGCGACTACACCGGAGCTGCGCGATCCAAGAAAAATCCATCACCCGGGCCTTTCGAATCACTCCCCACCGGCAGGCAGTCGATTCAAGTCTGGCCGATCAATGGAAAATAAAGCAGTCGTCTCCATGATCAGGCCATGCCCATGGAAACATTGTCAGCGGTCCGTGCGTAACACTTGCTTCCTCAGATATTACCGCTACTCATTCACCATGTGGATCAAGCCATTTCAAAACCAACCCAACATGCATCCATGAATATTTTAAACAAAGCCAGTGTGATACTCACATTTATGGGGTGCATTTCTGCCGCTGCCGCCGAACCAGCCGTCGGCACGTTGCGCGCGGCCCGTTTTTTCAGCGACCACATGGTGCTGCAACGTGACAAGCCGCAGCGTGTTCACGGTTTCGCGCCCGGTGGTGCGAGCATCAGCGTCAGTTTTGCCGGCCAGCAAAAAAACGCCACGGCCGATGCGAACGGGCAATGGACGGTCACGCTGGATCCGATGCCGGTGCAGGCGCAGGCGCAGACGATGACTCTGCAGGCCGGGACGGAGTCGGTCACCATCAAGGATATTCTCGTTGGGGATCTGGTGCTCTTTGCGCGCCAAACGAGCATAGATGTCACGCTGGGTGGAAACCGCGCATTGCGGGAGACGGCGGAAAAAGCAAAGCCGAATCCGTGGTTGCGCGCGGTCAGCATTCATACGGTTCCCTCCATGGAACCGCAGGCGGATCTGGCCGCTGAAGCGACGGATGGTTGGAAGGCGATCGGCGCTGCCTCCGCCATTAAAATGTCGGCGGCCGCGTATCTTGTGGGGTCCGATCTAGCGACCCAACAAGTTCCGGTGGGCATGATCGACCTCAACATGGGGCCGCAATTTCCCATCGCCTGGTTGAGTCGTGATTCATTGTTAGAAACGGATAAGTTTTATGAGAAATCGGATGTGGTGGGTGTGGTGAAACGATTCGATGCGATGGCGGAGTGTCTGCTTGCTGGCAAACCGCTGCCGCCGAAGGAATCTATCCGCGCCAATCCCGAGCGCTATGCGCTCTGTCCGGCGGCCGGCTACAACGGGGTGCTGAATCCGTTGCGCGGGCTTGCGTTGAAAACGATCCTGCTGCAACTCGGCAATGACTATCCCTACATGATCTACGCGGAATTGGATCGCACTGGGAAACGCTTCGACCGCGACGCATTGAACGAGGCCTATGTGAATACGTATGACATCCGCAAGGTCGGGTATCGGATGGCACCGGTGACCACACCGCGGATTCCGCTCGAATGGCGAAACCTGTTTGGCGACCGGGAGCTGCCGATCGGCCTGATTCTTCCTCCCGGCTCCGACCTCGAGACGGAAGGTCAGCATCTTCGCGAGACGCGGGAAATGCATCGCCTCACAGCCAGCAGTAACGCCAATGTCGGAGTGATTCTACCAGGATCGGAAAATATCCCACAGAGCGCCGAGCCAAAGGATGAGGCCTTGCTGGCGGCACGTTGCTTGAGTTGGGTGCGGGGCGCGGTTTACCAGCAAGCCGAGGTGCCAGCGACAGGGCCTTTATTTGATCGACTGGAAACCAATTTCAACAAGGCCACCATTCATTTTGCCGCTGGGACGGCGCGTGGATTGAAAGCCGCGACAGGTGCCTTGGATCATTTCGAGGTGGCTGGCACCGAGGGCGATTATGAGCCAGCCAAGGCAAAGGTGGACGGTGAGACGATCCGCATCACGAGTGACACCGTGGGCCGGATCACGCGGGTCCGTTACAATTGGAATGCGCGTCCGAACCAAGGCTTGGTCAACGCCGCCGGACTGCCGGCCATTCCGTTCCGTTCTGAAAAGGCTCCGTATCAATGGATGGTGAAAAACGAGGACAACGATCTTCCCATCGAATACCATACACCAGCCAATGAATGGCCGAAGAACGATGTGACCCTCGTCAACGGCCAACTCAAGACTCACGGCTACTACAACTTCACCGGTTGGTTAGGGCCGATTGGCATCTGGACGGGTCCGTTCGGACCAAACATGGGAGTGCGCAAGGTGAGCCCGGGCTCACCAGCCGATGGAAAGTTGCTCGAAGGAGACGTGATTTACAGCGTCAATGGCAAGTTGCTCGGCGACAAAGCTTGGGAGACCATGGGTGCTGGCATCACCGAGAGTGAGACGGAGGAAGCGAAGGGAAAAATGGTGCTTGGGGTCCGTCGGGACAGCAAGAATATGAACATCGAGCTGACTCTAAAGGTCATGGGGACCTACAGTTCCACTTCACCGTATGACTGCCCGAAGACCGAGAAAATCATTACTGAACTTGAAGAGTGGGTCGCGGCGAAGGACGGAGATGCCGGATTCCTGAATGGCGACGCCTTGTTCCTGATGGCAGCCGGTAACCCGAAATATCAGGGGTTCGTACGGCGCGCGATCTACGAGAGGATGAAAACATTGAACACTGCCGAGCCGATCATTCCGGAAACGGCCGGAAAGAGTTGGTACAATGCCGCCGATGCGTTTCTTTTCGGTGAATACTACCTCGCCACCGGCGATCGCAATGTGCTGCCGTATCTGCAGAATTTTTGCGACCGTCTATCAGCCACGCAAAATCCGCTCGGTGGTTGGCGTCACAATTTCCCGGGCGGCGCGACCTACGGACTGATGCCGAATGCGGGTCTGCCGGGCGTCATGGGCATGTATTTTGCCAATCAAGCGGGATTGCCGATCAATCAGAAGTCCTACGAACTCGCGCTGAAGCATTTCAGCCACAACCGCGCCGAAACGGGTTTCCAAATTTACGGGTATGGCGATTGCGAACGGCCGGTCCCGCCACCTCTGGATCCGGCCATGATGGCCGCAGGCACCATCTGGACCTACAACGGCGCATTGTCCTCCTCGGCCATTCTGATGAAGATGATCGGCAATCATCGGGCAGCACATCTCTGCTCGCTGATGAGTGTTTACTCATGGAATAATACTTTCGAAGGGCATGGCGGAAATTTCTGGAACAACTTCTGGACCCCACTGGGCGCATACACCCATAGCCGCCCTGCATTCATCCATTTCTGGAAAAATTACCGCTGGTATCGCGAGTGCAACCGGGTGTTTGACGGCAGTCTGATCCAGCACGAAAGCGGCAAAGTCGGGGCCGCCACGGGATTGGTTTTGGTGGCACCACGGCAGCGCTTGCAGATTGTCGGCGCGCCGCACTCACCCTTTGCGAGCGACGCGCCGGAACTCCTGAAACCCGCACTGGCTGCTTACCAGGCGAAGAATTATGCGGAGTCCGAAAAGTTGGCAACCGAACTGTTAGCCACCGGCAGCGTCACCAAAGACATCCGCCCAACTGTGGAGTTTCTGGCACGGGCAGCACGCGAATTGCAGGCAAGCATTGCCGCAGACCTTTCCCGCTTGGAAGAACTCGTCAAGCAAGGGCAGCTCTATAAAGCCAGTATGGAGATCCCGCAGCTTTCGGGGATCCTCCAGCCCGGAGATGCCCGGCTAACGGCCATTGAGCAGGCATTGGTCGCCAATGGTGCCGAGGAGAAGTTGCGCCAACAAAAAGCCGAGCAGCTAGCGCTATTGGACAAAGCGAAGGTCGCTGCCAAGAACGACGAAACCAAAGAAACCCCGCGCGACTGGGAATGCCTGGTGACCGAGATTGCAACCAAACAAAGCAAGGCCGGCACTCCAGGCAAAGTTGCGCCGGAGCAAGCAAGCCAATGGCGCATGCAGATCTTGGAGGACATGGCGCAGGCACCGAAGGAATGGAACAAACCAAGCTTCGACGACTCCGCCTGGGACCAGACGCAGTTGCCGGTTTCGTGGCGGATGTATCACACCGCCCTGCTGCGCACCAAGTTTACCGTGAAGGATACAAAGGCCTTCGATGGCCTGCGTTTCCGCGCTTGGTTGTTCCGGCAACAGGCAATCGAGATTTATCTGAACGGACAACTGATCGGCAAGGTCAACAACCTGGAGGAAAAAACCGGCAATGTGGACGCCGACTTTAATGCCTCAGCCTTGAAGCATCTGAAAGCCGGTGAAAACACGCTCGCCATCACGACCCGCCACAACTGGCGTTGGGGCATGTTGTCGATGCACGTTTACAATGACGGCTTCGGCTTCCGCCTCGACGGCAGAAAAAAATAATCTCATTCTACCAAGCCAACTGATACTGGCTGCCGGCCTGGGTTGGGAATTCGAAGCGGCCTTGGGCGTTGGGTTTGATGCTGAAGGTTTCGCCGCCCTCGGGTGTGACGCGCAGGGAATCGAGAGGCATCGGCAGGCGCAGCACCACCGGGTTGCCGAGCAGTGAGCGGATCGAGGCCGAAGTCAGGCGGGTGTTCATCTCCGCGCGCTGGTCCTCCCAACTGACCGCGACTTCGAAGCCGCCGCGCGCGCGCAGGCCGCGGACCGAACCTTTACCCCACTTCTTGAGCGGGATCGCCGGCAGCAGGGAAATTTCTCCGGCGTGGCTCTGGACGAGCATTTCGCAGATGCCGGCGGTGATGCCCGAATTGCCGTCGATCTGGAAAGGCGGATGACTGGCCCAAAGATTAGGCAGCGTGTTCCAGGTCAGTTGGCCGCGGATCATGTCGCTCGCCTGTGAGCCCATGCCAAGACGCGCCCGCATCGCACAGCGCCAGCCCCAGGTCCAGGAGCGGCGCGAATCGCCGGAGTTGCCGCGCGCGGTCAGGGACGTGCGAGCCGCCGCCGCCCACTCGGGCGTGTCGCGCAGCGAAATCTGGTGACCCGGATAAACCGCATACAGGTGCGAGGTGTGGCGGTGCTGTGACTGTTCGAGCTTGGGCCGCTCGACGACCCACTCCATGAGTTGGCCCCAGGAGCCGATCTGCGGCCCTAACAGCTTGTCGCGCGATGCCTTCACTTGTTTCACGAAGTCGCTCTCGATGCCCAGTGCCGCCGCCGCCTGCAGGGTGTTGGAAAAGAGGTCCCAGACGATCTGCTGATCGTGGGCGACGCCATCTTCGCGCGGCCCGTGCTCGGGCGACCAGCCCTGCGGCACGACGAGCTTGCCGTCTTTTTCGACCAGATGGTGCAACCAGAATTTCGACACCTCTTCGAAGATGGGCCAGGCCCTGTCTTTCAGAAACTTGGGATCGCCGGTGAAGGCGTAGTGCTCCCAGTAGTGGCGCGCGAGCCAGGCCGAGGATGGCAGGTTCCACTCCCAACCGTTGCCCCCGTAGATGTTCACCGAGGTGCGCATCGTCCAGCCTGGAGTATCAGCACCAAAGGCCTTTTGCGTCGCCGCGCGGCTGCCGGGAATGGATGCTTCGATCCAATTGAAGAGGGGCAACGCGCATTCCGAAAGGTTGGCGGCCTCGACCGGCCAGTAGTTCATCTGGATGTTGATGTTGGTGTGGTAGTCGCAGAACCAGGCCGGATGGTTCATATCATTCCACAGACCCTGCAGGTTTGCAGGCAGCGATGTGCGCGACGAGGATACCATCAGGTAACGGCCGAACTGGAAGAGCAGCATCTCCAGATGCGGGTCCTCCTTGCCGTTGTGGTAAGCGGCAAGCCGCTCGGTGAGCGTCTTGCCGGCCGGTGGTGAACCGAGGTCGAGGACGACACGGTTCATCATGGCGGAGAAATCAGCGACATGGCGTTCGCGCACATCCTGAACGCTCATCACGTTGGGGCTAGCTTGTCTCGATACGATGGATGCTGGAGAAGCCGCATCCATGATATCGTTTGCATCCTTGTCCCTGGCACGAAAACCGTTTGATGGATCAAGCGAATAGTCTGTGGCTGCTGCAAGTAGTAGCGTGGCTGAATCGCCCTTGATATTCAATGCGTGTCCATTTGCTGCAACACTACCATTTTCAGCCATGACTGTTACCAGCGACGCATATCTTAGGCCATTGTTGAGCTTTCCGTGAAAAGAGAGCGATCCGTAAGCTGCTCCCGTGAGCTCAAAGAAAGTAGTGTTGTTTGGTATCGGAGCCACTGCCGAGGTCGATTCCTCATGCGCTCCCTTGAGGTGGATCTCAGCCTCCAAGCTGCCGGGTTTGTCCGCTTTGATTCGTATCATCACCACCTCATCCGGATGACTCGCAAACACTTCGCGGGTGTAGGTGACGCCACCGCTCGTCCAGCGCGTCGTGTGGATGCCGGTGGCAAGGTTGAGCGACCGACTGTAGTTCTCGTACTTGTCCATGCCCATCATCGTGATGAACAGGTCGCCGAAGTTCTGATAGGACCCGAAGCCGCCGGGATCATCGATGTCATACTTGCCCGATTCATTGGCGCCGCCGGTCCACAGGGTGATGTCGTTGAACTGGATGCGCTCCTTGAGTGGATCACCAAAGACCATCGCGCCCAAGCGGCCGTTGCCAATCGGCATGCCCTCGAGTGCCCAGTCGGAGTGCGGGAAAGTCACCGACTGATCCATGTATTTCGTCGAGCCCGGCGCGTTGCGGTACACGGGCTCTTCGTTGCGCGTCAGTTCGAGCGCGGACTGCGCGGAGCAGGGCAGAGTGATCAGGGCGGCAATCAGCAGTGGGCGCATGGGAAAAGTGTTACGGATTCATTTGTCGCCTATATACATGTGGTTCGGTGATGACACGCTCCAAATGCAGCCGACCACCATATTCGAGAGGTTGACTCAGACTGACGCGAGCGCATTTTTTTCACCATTGATAGACCCATGTGTAGGTGGTGTAGCGGGTTTTAGTCGGATTGAGATAGCCCTTTGTTTCATCGGCTTTGCCATGCTCGGTCTCGCCGCAACGGCAGGTGAGCCTCAGTCCGTCTTGGAAAATGACCGGATCATCGTCGTGAAACCGGTAAGCGGAGAAACTATTGTCCTTCTTGTCGAAATGGGTGAGGCCCGCGATGTCGGCATGGAATTTGCCTGTATCGAAATAGTAGGTGCCGAGGAAATAATCCTCAAGCCCCGAGGAGAGCATCAATGGTTCCTTTTTCCCTGATAGATAGGCGCGCATGCAAGCTTCCAGATAGGTCAAGCTGTCCCCCTTTGCGGCGATTGCAACCTGATAAAGCGCCCCTTTTCCGGCTATCTTGCACAGATCAAATTCTTCAAGCGGCATGGCATCATGATTCTCAAGACGAATCAACTTCAGCCGCGCATTTTCCGGCAATTCCACACCGCCGAGGCTGACGCGGCCGTTCTCGATGCCGCGGATGATCCACCAGACCTGGGGGTTTTCCGCCGCATCCTTGTCGCGCTGGGCTGTCACCCGGATGCTTTTTCCGAATGGGATCCGGTAGTTGTTGTAGATCCCGTTTTGCTTGCCGACCTTGCCGATGTGCTTCGTGGCCCAAGGCGCATGGTTGTCATTGAATCCGATGCCATGACCCATGTAGAGCTGCATGTCGATGGAGGGTGTCTCTTCGCCGTCCACATAGTACCGGATACGCGTATCCTCGATTCCCTTGAAGTTTCCTCCAAACCAGAAGTGTGAGAGGACACCCGTGCCCTGATGTTCGAAAAGCAAAGCTTCCTTTCCGCCCCCGAGGACGCGTTGTCCCTTGCCCATCGTGCCGATGGGTTGGAGAGCACCAACCTCACTGGCGGATGCATTCATCGGGTTGGCAAGTGAGGTTATCAGGAGAACAAGCAGGAGTTTTTTATGCATGATGTGTTGGTTGTGAGTGTGCATATTCGTTTTCGGTATCAATGGTCACGGTTTCCGCAGTTTGATCTCCAGCGGCTGCTGGTTGCGGATCATGCGCAGGTTGACAGGCGCTTCTCCCGCTTTTTTAAGAGCAGCGAAGAACTGCTCGGTGTTACTGACCTTCATGTCATTCACCTGCTGCAACAGGTCGTTGTCTTGCAAGCCCGCGCGGAAGGCGTCTGAGGCTTCGGGCACTCTAACAAGTTGCACTCCCCCATCCTCTTTGCTCACGCCGAAGGCGGAGAACTCCTCGCCTTGCAAGCTGCGTATCGCTGCACCGAGCCATTTCACCGCTGGCTGTTTTGGATTTGTAACAGGACCAGCGCTGGTGCGCAAAGGTGGAATCACAGGCGTTTTTGCGATGCTCTTGAGCGCAGGTGTTTTCACGCCAAATTGATCCATCGGGAAATTCTTGAATCCGGTTTTGAGAGCGGTGGAGCCGTCTTTGACGCGGAAGTCGCCGGACTCGGCATCAACGAACATCGGTTCGCCGCTCAGTGAATGCGCGTCACTGCCGGAGTCGACTATTGGGGCTCGATCCGCTTCGAAGGTGAAGAAGTTGTAGTCCACCAAAGTGCCCCAATTTTTCGGTTGGCCGATGGGGGCGTGTTTTTTCATGACGATGTTGCGTTGGAATTCGCTGGCGCAATCGTCGAACCAAACGTGCGGGTGAAAGCCGTTGTTGATCAGAATGTTGTTGGTCGCCTTGCGGCCGTAGCCCTCACGGAATTTGAGGCCGCCGGCGAGCATCAGGTTGTTGTAAATTTCGTAGTTCGACGATCCGTCGTCGAGGTCGATGTCCCAGCCGTGGTCGCAGCGCCAGCGGCTGTCGCGGATGACGGTGGTTTCCATGGCATCGAGGTATGGCAGTTTGGGGTCCTTCTTCACTTCCGGTTCGGAAGTGGCGCGATGACTCTTCTGCCAATAGCGATCGCGGCCCCAGGAGTTGAAGGATCCGTGGTCGCTGGTTTCGAGAACGGTGTCGAACACATCGCAGCGTTCGATCAAGTGACCTCCCCATGTGCCTTCGCTGATGTTGATGCCGGCGCGTGCGCAATCATGGATCGTGGTGTCGCGCACGGCGATGCGGCGTGCCATCGAGATTTGTACGCCGGCCGGTTGGCGTTCGACGCGGCCGATGCCATGGATCAGGCAGTCCTCGACCGCGGAGTCAGCCGGGTAGTTCTCCGTTTTAGGACCGGGAGTGCGGTCGATTTTCTGCAAATCCTGAGTCTTGCCGTATTCAAACAGCGGGTCGCGGACAGCGGCAGGATCGCCGACGAAGCACACCCCGCTGGCGCCGGCGTCATGGATGTGGCAGCCCTTGACCAGGGCGCGGCGGTTGTAGTGGTTCACGAACACGGCGTTGCCGCCGGGTTGGTCGAAAGTGCAATCCAGCAACTGGATATCCTCCGTGCCGGTGAGCGTGACGGCCCCTCCGCGATAGATCGCCCAGTCCGAGCGCAACAGCGGTTCGCGGGTATCCATGAACGTCCGCGCGGTGTGGCGGAAGGTGAAACCTAACAGCTGGATGAAACGCACGGGTTTTTCCAAGGAACCTTGGAACTCGATGAGATGAGCGAGTGCGACCACCTCGACGCTCGCCGTGGATAGGTCGGCCCCCGTTTTGGGTTTGAAGTAGAGGGTGTTGGATTGCGCGTTGTGGAACCATTCGCCGGGGACGTCGAGTTCTTCAAAAATGTTCTCCACCATGCGGAATGCCCGGTGCATGCCCATCTGGCGGTTGTTCTGCCAACCTCCCTCATAGGCGAGTGAACCGTCGGGGTTTTTTCCCGTGATGCGGTAGTGATAGCCGCCCCAGCGGGACTTATGCATGGCATGGATGTAGCCACCGGCGGGGTTGGCCCAGCGCGCGGCACGTTCGTTGGAAGTGGCATCTGCCGCGAATCCCTGATAGGCCGCCGTCTTCAACTCCGGGTTGTAATCCGGATAGCGCGCCATTTGCTGGCGGCTGCCGTCGATGAACAACTGGTCGATCGTCATCCCGGCCGGTGTGGCGGCCATGAAAATCCCATCGCGCCATGGTTTCCAGTCGAGCTGTAGTTTTCTGCCGCCGCTGAGCACCGCCTTGCCTTCGTTCACCGCGCGCCAAACCACCGGATATTCCTTGGTGCCGGAGTCTTCGGGGCGGAGCACTAGGGTTTCGGGAAGGTAATGGATGCCGTCACCCACGTGGATGGTGACCGACTCCTTGCCCACCTTCTTGCGGGCGGCATCGCATGCCGCTGACAGGGTGGCGAAAGGAGCTTCAGCGGAACCCGGATTGGAATCCTTGCCGGTGGTGGAGACGTGGAAATCCGCAGCTTGCGCACAGGTCGTGGCCGCCAATAAGCTGGCGAATGAAGCAATGATAGGCAGGAATTGGTAGGTTGTTTTCATGTGGTGACAGTTCAGGGAAGCGTGGACTCGAATCGATAATTCCCCGATCCAACGGCATAGACGGCGGCATTGTTTTCCATGCGCAAAAATTTCACGCCTTCCGCCTTGTCGATGGCGTTTCCATTTTCGGTCACTCCGGCGGCCTCCTTGGCCAGGACATGCACCGTCGCTGTCGTGTTGGCAGGGATTCTAACATCCATTGCAAGTGTTTCTCCTTTTTTATTCCAATTACTAACAATCCGACCGTAGGGACAATCATACTCACTCTTCACCCAGTCAAGCGTCGCGGTATAAGGCTCGATCACAACCTGTTTGAAACCAGGAGCACCGGAACGAATGCCACCGAGAGAGCGGTAGAACCACTCGCCGATCGGTGATGCCAACGAGGGCATCTGCACGAGTTTGCCTGCCCAGTCTTCCTTTAGAACGCTGTTATTCAAGGTGAAGATCATGTCAAACCATCCCGGATAAGTCGGTTGAGTGGCAATCCGCCACGCGAGGTCGCCCATTCCGTTTTCCGTCAGGTAGGTGAGGAGGAAAGGCACGCCGACAAACCCGCTGGTCACATGATGGTTATCACGGGCGATTTGAGCTTTGAGGTTTGCGGTCACGCGGGTTCTATCAGCCTTATCTGGCATTTCTAGCAATAGTGCCAGAATATATGCGGTTTGTGAACCTTTGTCATAAACACCTGTTTCGGCATTGAAAAACCGTTCATTGATCGCCGCACGAATCTCATCGGCCTTGGCTGCAAACCGGGAAGCCTCCTCCGGCTTTTCCAACAATAGCGCCGACTGGCGGAGGATGTCGTAATACATCAAATAGGCACACGTTGAAGTAAATGGCACGGTGGTGTTCTTCGGGCGCGTGGGCTTGGCCTGATTGCCGTCTGTAGTCGTGTCCATCCAGTCGCCCAGTCCCCATGAAATGATGTGGTTCGTGGCGATGGAGTCCAAATAGCGCATGTAACGCTTCATCGGTTCATAACTGCGTTCCAGGATGCGGCGGTCACCGTAAAATTGGTAGAGCTGCCACGGGTTGTAGACAATCATTCCACCCCACCAGGGACCGTTGATCTCCGGGCCGTCAAAACAGCTTGGAACAACTGTCGGGACAAACCCGTCCGCCTGCACTGAACGGATGAAATCCTCCTGCCACTTGGCGTAAATCCGGCTAACCTCAAAATTGCACGCCGTGGCCTTGAAGTTGCTTTGGATATCCTGCGTCCAACAAGATTTCTCCCGGACCGGGTCCATCGGCATCTGGATGTTGTAGTTGAGAATCGTCCGCAGAACCACTTCATGGATTTTATTCAACTCGGGACTCGAGCAGGAGAACCGGCCGTTGCTCTGTAAATCCGAAACCACTTGGCATCCGACCACGTCTGAAACCTTGGGCTCGTAAACCAAGCCGAACACATCAACAAACCGGTAGCCGTTGAAAGCGAACCTTGGTTCATAGGTTTCCTCTCCGTCCCCCCTGCAGATGTAGAGACATTCCTGGTAAGGCCCAAGCGTATGAACATTGGATCCGGGATACCTGATCAATATCTTCTGTCCGGGATTGCCCCTGAGCTTTATGCGCGCCCAACCGGTGGATTCCACGCCGATATCGAACCTGTATCCAGCGCCATCTTTGGCCTGCGTAATCTCGGGCAATCTCGTATAGGATTGCGAATGCGCCTTGCCGTCGATTTCAGTGACCGAAACCGCAGGTATTTCAATGATCTTCCTTACGGGCGGCAGGTTCTGGTTGACCAAATCTCCTATCGGAGCGTCTCCCACAAGGGCATCCTTCCATCCATCCGTCTTATAACCAATTTTGGACCAGTCGCCGAGTTCCAACCGCGCATCATAGATCTCACCGGAGCGCAAGGAGTTGAATCGGATAGGACCACCGGTTGTGAATTTCCAAGTGCCATCGGAAACCACTCTCTGCTCCGAACCATCGGCGTATTCGACGAGGAGCTCGAAGAGCATTCGCGGCGTGTCAATGTAGTCTGCCGTGTACTCACGCAGTGCGCACGGAATGACCGGATTGAAATGGCCGTTTCCAAGGATGACGCCAACCGCATTTTCTCCCTTTGAAATGAATTTTGTGACATCCTGAACTTGGTAAGGTACGGCTTTCCCGAAGTCATAGGGCGCGCAGTTGAGATAATGATCATCAACTTTCCTGCCGTTGAGATACAGCTCGTATAACCCGAGTCCTGAAATCCGCGCGACCGCCCGCTTCACGCTCTTGAATGAGGTGGATAATTCCCCGCGTGTGGTGGAAAACTCCTTGCGTAGCCAGACTGCCGGGGCCTCTTTGGCAACAGACGTCATTTCCCGGATCCTGTCGCCACGTTCCCACATCGGCCACGATTTCTCCTTGAACTGATCCGGCATCTTTTTGAGCTCCTTCTGGTAATCGAAGAGCACAAGATCCGACATGACCCACTTGGCAGAACCCCAATCTTCTGGTTTCAGCACCCCCATGGTCCATGTTCCCGGATCACTCCATGAGGAAGGGATCAGGGGTCGGGGGTCAGGGGTCAGAGTCGAGGACGACCAAACCCTGACTTTCCAATGGTATCTCATGCGCGACGCCAACGGCTTTCCTTGATACTCCACATGAAGACTCTGATCGCTCTCCACCTTGCCACTATCCCACCAATCGCCCTGATCCTTCGCCAGCAAGTCCGGGGTCGAAGCGACCAGAACCTGATAGACAGATTGTTTAATGCCGCGGATGGCATGAGAATTTGAATTCGAGGTTTCAGATGGTGGAGCGTCAATCAGCCATGACAAGCGCGGCTGCGCCTCATCGATTCCGAGCGGATTCACAAGCGATTCACAGCGCAGGTTCGTTACATTGGCGGCATCCAACGAAGCCATCCGCGCCAATAGAATCACAACGGCTAATAAAACCGGGTGTGTGAGCAAGTTGCGATTTCGAATCATTTCGGAGTGTTAGTTTTAATATCGTTTGTCAGAACCGGGCCACTGCGGAGGATGTTCCACGCCTGGGTGGATTCTCCCGGGACCGTGCCGCCGGGCGGGCGTCCGCCGCCGCTGCGCGAGGCTTTCCAGGAATCGCGGTCATGCCGATCGGCGGTCATGGCCGCGAGTTCGGGAAGCGTGTCGCCGGTTTCAGCAGTCCATTGACTCAACACGGCCTTCAGATGCCTGAGGGTATCAGCATGCTCCGGTGATCCCGCGAGGTTGTGCAATTGCAGAGGGTCTTTACCGACGTCGTAAAGGCTGTCAATCGGACGCGGGATGGCAAAAACCTCGTTTTGTACAGCCGTTGCCGTGCCGGCCCGCCAGCGGGCGACAAGTTCGACATCGGCGGGGAAGCCGTTCGTGTGGTTCACGATGTTGAAGCCGGTTAGCCCGGGCAGGTTGTTGCGGATATAAACTAAATCGCCATGACGCACCATCCGCTCATGGTAACGCTGGACGTGCCAGTTGCGCTCCGCGAAAACGAAGTCGCGGAGCTTGGTGGTGGGATCGCGCAGGACCGGCACCAGGCTGACGCCTTGGAACGACGGTGGTCGTGCGACTCCGGCCAGTTCGAGAATCGTCGGCGCCAGGTCGATGGTACTGACCAGCGATCCGGGCACGGCGGGCTTGGTGATTCCGGCAGGCCAGTGAATCACCAGCGGTGTCTTGATGCCACTGTCGGTTAGATAGGACTTGTCGCGCGGAAACGGCCGGCCGTTGTCCGCCATGACGATGAGGATGGTGTTTTGATAAACTCCCTGCCGCTTCAGTTCCTCCACCACTCGCCCGATGTTGACGTCGAACCGGTGCACCTCGTTGTAATAATGCGCCATATCCTCGCGGGTGGCGGGGCCGTCCACCAGGTAGGGCGGAACGACAGCGTCAGCCGGTCCGTGGGGTCCGGCCGCAAGCGGTTGGTCCCAGTCGCGATGCGCGTCGTTGGCGGCGAACCACATGAAGAACGGTTTGTCCTGAGGGCGGTCGCGCAGTAACGGTATCCAATGTTCGGCGCCAGTGGGTTGACTTTCACGGCGGGTGACGAAGCTGCCGGTGGCATCGCCATTGAAGTGCCACTTGCCTGCATGGCCGGTGTGATATCCCGCCTCGCGCAGTTCGCGGGGAAACTGCGGCAGGCCCCCGAGATGGGGCGATTTGTCCATGTGCAATTCCGGTGCGCCGGTATTGTGCGGGTACCGGCCGGTGATGAGGCTGGTGCGCGTGGGGCTGCACGAACTGGTTGTTAGATAGGCGTTGGAGAAGCGGAGTCCGCCCGCGGCGAGCGCGTTGACGCAGGGTGTGCGGAGAGTCGGGTGGCCGTAGCAGCCGAAGTCACCGGCGGAAACATCGTCGGCGATGAAGAGGACGATGTTCGGGCGCGGGTTGGCATGGGCCACCCCAACCGCGATCAAGACGAACCATAACAGGGCTGATTTCATGGTTTTACGAATAGTGCTTTGGCCCCTGCTTGATTCGATGACAACATCTTATACCAGATCCTTGGGCTGCCAGCCCTCACGGGCTTCGGGGTTGATCATCCTGGAGGCTTCCGGGTTGCCGATGATTTCCAGTTTCGCCGCATCCCACTTGACCGTCTTGCCGGTGCGGATCGCCAACGAACCTAGCAGGATCACCTCGGTGAGCGGGCCGGAGTAACTGAAGTCCGAACAGCACTTGGTGCCATTCTTGATCGAATTGACCCAGTCGCGGTGAATCCCACCGGGGCGCCGCAGCGTCTTGGCAACCTGCTTGTCGCCGCTGGCCCGGTAGGTTTCCCATTTTTCCAGCGGATAGAGCGACGGGCTGTCCGGGCGCATGCCACCGTGATGGATCCCGCCCTTCTCGCCGATCATGATCATGCCTCCCTCGCCGCCGGGCGGTTTGCCGTCGTAACCTGCCGGTGTTTCCGGCAGGCTGGGACCCTCATACCATTTCACCCGCACCGGCGGTTTGTTGCCCCGTGCGGGAAAATGATAGGTAACGATCGATCCGTTGGGCGTATGGATAGGGTTGACCTCACCATGCATTTCCACTTCCACGCTCTCCGGAGCGCCAAGGTCGAGCGCCCAGTAGGGGGTGTCGATGGTATGGCAACCAATGTCGCCGAGACCGCCGCAACCGAAGTCCCACCACGAACGCCATGCCTTGGGATGAAAATGGCTGCTGTAAGGGACATTCTTCAGGGACGGGCCCAGCCACTGATCCCACTCCATGCCCTCCGGTGCTTTTTCGGCGGCGGGAAACTCGGTCTTCACGTTGCCACTGAACCCATAGCCCCCGCGTGGGCGATTGGTCCAAGCAATGACTTCCTTGACCTCGCCTATCAGCCCGGCCTGATACCATTCCTTGATCAGGATCGCCCCTTCGGACGCGTGGCCCTGATTGCCCATCTGGGTGACGAGATTATTCTTTGCGGCGAGTTGCTGCAGAGTGCGCGCCTGCCACAGTGTATGCACCAGAGGTTTCTGGACGAACACGTGCTTGCCCATGCTCATCGCCATGTAGGCGACGGCAAAATGGTTGTGATCCGGAGTGCCGACGCCCACCGCGTCGATCGTGTTGCCCATTTCCCGGAGCATTTTGCGGAAGTCCGTGTAGAGTTTCGCGTCAGGGTATTTTTCCTTGATGCGTTCAAGGGCTTTCGGGTCGCAGTCGCACAGGGCGACCATGTTGTTTCCGTTGGCGCAGGCATTCATGTCGCCCCGGCCCTGGTTGCCGATGCCAACCCACGCGAGGTTCAGCTTGTCGTTGGCACCGGCCACCGACTGCGCAAGGATCTGTGTTGTGGCAAAGGGCACCCCGAGCGCCACGGCGGACTGCTTGAGGAAAGTGCGTCTCGACGGATGGTTCAATGGAGTTGTGTTCATCATGGTTTGTTTTGAGATTTTGGATTTGAGTCGAAGGCTTACTTCACGGGCACCAGCCAGATGTTGCGAAAGTGGACCGGATTGTTGTGATATTGGATGTAGATCGGCCCGCCCTCGTCATCGAGCGGGCCGCTGATTTTCGCGGCGGTGGTGTTGTTTTTGGCGAGTTCCAGATTCTCATGAATCAGCACGCCGTTGAGTTTGACGGTGATTCTGGGCCAGGCTGTTTGCTGGCCGTCGGCAGCGAATTTCGCCGCAGTGAATTCCACGTCATACGTTTGCCAGGTGAGCGGTGGCAAACACATGTTGAGCAGTGGCTTGCTGATCGAGTAAATACCGCCGCATTCGTTCGGGGCACCTTCCAGACCGAAGGAGTCCAACACCTGCGTTTCCCAGCGCCCGCCATAGTAAATCCCACTGTTGCCACGGCCCTGACCGCGCGCATTCGGCATATAGGGAGTGCGAAACTCGATGTGAATGGCATAGTCTTTGAACTTCGCCTTGGTGATGCTGTGGTTGGCAGCCAACAGGCCGTCCTCGATTTTGCCTCTCTCCCACGGATCCGCAGAGGAGCCATCGAACAGAACCACGGCACCTGCGGGCGGCTTGGCTCCCAAGGTCGGGCTGGCACGCTCGATGCGCGGCAGAGTGAGTTGTTTTTCGCCGTTCCTGATCAGGCGGATTTCCCCGTCGCTGATCACCGCCGAAATTTTGCCGTCCGTTGAGTCGAAGGCGACTTCTTTCCCGTTGCGGACCCCTTTGATGACCACGCGTTCCATGCCGCGCGTCCACCCCAAGCCCGGCAGGCCGCCCTGTAGGACGTAGGCGTCAAATTTGCCGTCACCCAGCGCCACCACCTGAACGCCTGTTAGGGCACCCGGTTGGGCGCTACCATATTCCCCTTGAATCAAGAAATCGGGGTCTTCCTGCCGGGCGACAGCCGGATCGATCCAAGCTTTTTCCTGGTCGGCGGCATGCACCGGGGAAACCGCGCTGGCAAGCAACGCGAACAGACTAGAGACGGTTGCAATGTATGGTTTCATGATTTCGGAGTGAGTAAGCGGCTACGGGGGTGTACACATGGAAAGTTCATGTTGTTTTGCTTTTTTGCGGGAGGCCCCTGAAAGAGCCATTGGGTCGGACCGGAGGGCGAGGTTTGCAGGTTCAAGGTTTATCGAGCGGCGGCACTTTCATTTCCTGAACCCAGAGGCTGAAGTTGGCGCGCTTGATGTTCTTTTTGATGCCTTGGAAGGTGATCACGGAAATATCGGTCTTGCCCGTCCCGAACTCGCCCCACCAACTCTTGTCGATGATGCAGCTGACGGGTTTTGCTCCCGCGCGTTTTCCCACGCCTTCCAGGCGTTCCTGGAGCAGGCGGCCGTTGAGGTAGATCCGGTAGCCTTCGCCCGCGCCGACATGCGACATGCCGCCGATGTTCAGACGGTAGCGGTATCCTTCGCGGAAGGCCGGATAGGGGAAGCTGCCCTTGAGCAGCAGCACTTCCTTGTCCCAGAGCGTCTGCATGGCCGTGCTGCAACGGCAGAAGTCCATGGGGCAGTCGGTTTCCGCTGCGCCGCGCAGCTGACCCTTGTCGTCGCAGCCGAAGGGTTGTTTGCCGGTTTTCCAACCGGCCTTGACTGGATCGAAGGAGGCACCGAACCATTCTTCCGCTCCCTTGGGCAGGGTGACCGGGCGATAGCGGGCCTTTGCAGTGTCCCAAGGCATCTTCTCCTCGGGATCGAAGGTCAGGTAGTGCCATTCCATCTGTTCGCGATCCGGGCCGATGTCGAGCCAGTCGTACTCATGCTTGTCGAGATTCTGATAGAGTTTCACCAGCCCGTCCATCACCGGATCGCCGATCTTTTCCGAGGGCTTGAGTTGGGCGCTGGACGCCTCCTTGAGCAGCTTCTCGCGATGGGTCTCGATGTAACCGGGGATCAGATCGTTGGCGACCTGGCCCTGGATCAACTGCTTGAGTTCGCCGCTGAACTGGGAGGGATCGGCCGCGTCATACAACTTCTTGTAGGGCAGCGCTTCACCGGGGTTCTGTTGTTTGGCGACCTGATAGAGGACGTCATAGCCGCCGGGAAGCAGGACCAACGACTTCGCGATGCCCTCGAGGTTGTAAGTGTTGAGGTTTTCGCGCGTCTTCTCGGGTTGGCCGCCATCCCAGACCTGATAGCCGCTGAGACTGCCCTTGAACACCTCGCTGGCCAGTTGCTGGACTTCCTTGGGCGCGTTCTTGATGTTGCTTTGGAATGGATCCCTGTGCAGCGGGCCGGAAGCGTTGATCAGCAGGTTGCTCTGCATGAATCCGCCAAGGGCGGGCAACACCTTGCGGTAGCAATCCGGGTGGGCGACCGCTGCGGCAAGCGCGGTGACCGCGCCGCTCTGCAACCACCATTCTTCGTGTTTCACATAGGGCAGCAGGATGTCAACGTGCGGGGCCACGGTGGCGGATGGAAGCGTGCCGATCAGGCGCATCGCACCCTCCTTGACGAACCAGGACTCCTCGGGGTTGGCCACCATCTCGAAGAGGCATTTGCTGATCGCCGGGTCCGAGGCCTTGGCCGGGTCTGCGCCTTTGCCGAGGAAGGCATCGATCATCGCGCGGCGCACGCGTGCGTCCGGAGACTGCACCAACTTGGCGATGAAGGCTGGTTCGCGGTCCGTCAGCACGCGCGCGGCGCTCTTGCGGATCTCGCTGTTAGTATGGTGGAGGTAGTGCAACAATTTCGCCTCGTCCGGCTTGCTTTCCATCTGGCGCAGGAAGCCCATGCCGCCGTCGTTGAAATGGGTTTCCTTCGAGAGGTCGGGCCGCTTGCCGTCGGGCATCACGGCGGGCTCGGTGGACACGAAGTCGGCGTCGGCCTTGGTGCCCCAGGGGATCTCAGGCAGCTTGTAGAGTTTGGAGAACTTGGTGGGCGGTGCGCCGGTGATGCGCAGGGTTTTGCGCGGCACGGTGTAGGCCAGCGGATAGCCCGCGCCCCAATCGAGCCTGTCGTAACTGGGCCATGCGTAGAAGCCTTCGCCGTTGAGGATCCCGAACGAGCCATCGAAGCGGCGCGACATCTCATACTGCCAGCGGCGGCTTTCCATGAACTCGCGGTAGTGCTGCGGGTCCTTATGATAGAGCAGTCCCATGGCCGTGCTGCGCCAGATCTCGCCGACACCGCCGCCGGTGTGGCCGTGGTTCATGTAGCTGTTTGAGTAGAAACTGAACATCGCCGCAGTGTCGCGGGCTTTGGCGTAGATGGAATTCTCGCCATCCGGTGTCAGTGCCGCGGCTGCCGCCATGGAAATCGCGAGCCGCGCGTTCTTGCCATTGTCGGCAAGACCCGGTTCCGGCAGGTTATTACCGTAGGGCACGACGCCGCGCCCGGCCCAGCGGTAGAAATGAACCAGTGCGGAGTGCAGGGTTTCATCGGGCACATTGGCACCGCATTCCTTCGCCAGCATCAGATAGGCGACCACCAGGGTGCCGCCGGCATTGAGATGACCACCGCCGCCACCGTAGGTCACGCTAGCCATTCCACCGCGACCGCCCCAACCACCGAAGGTCTGGTCCTTGGCCGCCGAATCGACCTGGGCTTGGATTACAGGCAGCACGCTCGGGTCACCGGTGCGGAGGTAGTATTCACAGACTGCCAGACCGCCGTGGCCGATATGCCAGGCATAGCCCGAGACCTTCTTGTCCTTGAGGCCCTTGGCCCATTGAGCGACGTAGTCGAGATCGCCTGGATCGCCGGTGGAGAGGAGGAAGAGCATGCCGATGTCGGCAAAGCCCTTCTCCGAGCCATCCTTCTTCAAGTAGGTTGCGAAGTTACGCACGATCTTATCGGACTTGGGACAATCAAGTGGCCAGGTAGGGCTGTAGGAACCGAGCACTTCAATCTTCAGGTCAACCGTCTGCTGCGGGCTTTTCTCATCGTCTTGAACCACGAGACGGATGAGGCCGTCGGTGGCCTCGGCCTTGGTGATGAGGTTGCCGAGTTGGATGCGGGGGTCGATGTCCTTGAGGGTTGTGCCATTGATCGAAAGAATGATCTGGCCCTTCTTCAGCTTGCCGGTGGCGGCAGCGGGAGAGTCTGGTTCGATGCTGTTGATCTTCATCACGAAAGCCGGCTGCACCAGATCAATGGCCATGCCGATAGGGCCGAAGCGATGGATCGTCGTGACCGACTTCTGCTCCTCGGGGCGGAACATGAACTCGGGGTCCTGCTTGTAGAATGACTCGGCCGTGGCTGCGGTGGCGCAGCAGAATAGCAGCGCGAGGGCGTGATGGATAATCGGTTTTTGGTTCATGACAGTTGAATTTGGTTGTTCCAGTTAAATGCTTTCGTTAGATTATTTCATGGCTGCCATGGCTCGGTGCTGAACGGAAATGCGGGCAGGCCGGCGGCGTTGTAAAGATAGGGTCCCAGCGGGCGGTTGACCCAAGCGTAGCGCACGGCGACCGGTTCGGCGACTTCCGGGCTGGAAACCAGCAGGTCCGTGCCGGCGATGCGGGCGTCCGCCCAATGCCAGGAACCATCCTTGGATTGAATCGACAGCCATGGCAGCTTGGCACCCGGGGCAGCGACCGGCATTTCATAGTCGAGCTTGTTAGCGATCATGAGGCCGTTGGCGTTATCGAAGCGGACGCGCACCGCGCCACCTTCGACCTTGGAGTCGCGGTAGAGGGGGCCACTGGGGACGATGTTCTGGCGGCCGTATTGATGGTGAAGCGCCCACTGGGCAAGGCGAAATGAAGTTTCAAACTTGTTAGGTGGATGTTCCTTGAGGGCACCGGTATCGATAGCGGCGGCCAAGCCGGTGTGAGGGATCTGACGCAGCACTTGTAGCTGGGCTTCGCGGATGTGGGCGCGGTTTTCGCCCATGGCGGCATCTCCTGGCACACTCTCGCCGATGCTGGCCAACTGCACGACCAGAAAGGGGTAGTCCCCCTGTTGCCAGACGCTGCGCCAGCCTTCGATCAGATTCTTGAGTTTGGAAAGGTAGCCAAAGCCGTCTTTCAGGTTTGCCTCACCCTGATACCAGAGCGCGCCGCGCATGGCGCAACCGACGAGTGGTTGGATGTGTTTCAGATAATTTCCGCCGGGTTGGTGCGCTACAGCCGGGTCGAGCGGGGCATCCGTGTGAATCCAGCTTTCAATCGAGGTGCCGCCCACGCTGGCGCTGAGGAGGCCCACGGGGACCTTCAACTCCCGTTGCAGTTCGCGGGCGAAGCAAAATCCGACGCGGGTAAATTCCAGCACATCGCCGGGCATGGCCAGACGCCATCCGATGTCACTGCGGAACTGGCGAATCGTGAGGATGCGCGCTTGGGCAAGATTATCGCCGCCGCCTTTGCCAGTGCTGTTGTGTTTCACCTTGCCGGCGATGTTTGACTGGCCCGAACAGAGCCAGACCTCGCCGATGAGGATGTCCTTGAGCGTGCGCGATTTTCCGCTGCCGAGGGTGATGGTCATCTCGCGCGGTTCGGCGCTGGCTTCGAGCGGGTCGAGTTTCGTCATCCACTTGCCGTCCTTGCCCGCTTCGGTGGTCTTTTTCTGCCCGGCGAAGGCAACGGTGATCTTGTCTCCCGGTGTGCTCCAACCCCAGACAGGAACGGGCATACCGCGCTGAAGGATGGCGCTGTCGGAGAAGGGCGCGCCGAGTTCGATGGCCGGCTTCTCCGCCTCCGCCGAAGGGAGCAGTGCCGTCGGCAGGAGGGTGGCGATGATGAGGGTGAGGATCTGTTTCATGATGGATGGGAAAAATCGTTCTTCGATGTGATTATCGGGGCTGTTTCGCGGCCTAGGGAGCTGCGAAACCGACGGCTTTCATTTGCTTTTCGAGTTCGGCTTCGAGCTTTTTCCGAAGCGCCTGATCGCCGGCGAGGTTGTTCAATTCGTAAGGATCGTTTTTCAGGTCATAGACCTCGGTCCACTCGGGTTTGTTGGTGCAGATAATGAGTTTGGCGTCCTCGGTGCGGATGCCGTGGCTGGTGGGGGTGTCTCCGAGTTCCTTCTCGTAGTAAGCAAGGAAGGACGTGCGCCAATCGGCGGGTTTGTTACCGAGCGCGAGTTCCTTGAAGCTGACGCCGTGCATGCCGGAGTTTGCGGGGAGTCCGGCGAGATCGAGCCATGTGGGGGCGAGATCCTGGTTGATGACCATTTCATCAACCAGCTTGCCCTTGGGAAAAAGGCGTGGGTAGCGGACGATGAATGGAATGCGCAGACCTTCCTCGTAAAGTGCGCGTTTATCGCCGAGCCCGCGTTCGCCAAGGTAATAGCCGTTGTCGCTGGAATAGACGATCACGGTGTCGTCGGCGAGTTTGAGTTCATCGAGAATGTCCAACAGTCGGCCGATATTTTCATCCATGCCCTTCACATGGCGGAGGTAATCGAGGTGGACAGAGTTGGCGGAAAGTCCGCGTTCTTTGCCCTTGTCCTCATCGGTGAGCGGTTTGTGATAGATGGCGGCAATTTCGCAGTTTGGCGTCCGGCGGGTGGTTTTGCCTTCGTAGAGATTGCGCAGTCGGTCGGGGAGATTCAAGGCACCGCGCTTGTTATGCGGGCTTTTGAACCCGACGACCATGGAGAAGGGTTGCGCGTTGTTATTGTTTTGTTTGAGCCAGTCGATGGCGAGATCGGTGGTGACGTCATCCACCCAGCCGGTGGTGGGGGTCATCACACTGTTGATTTCGAACGGGCAGTCCATGTATTTCCCCTGGCCAATGAAACTGGCGGAGTGTTGGAACCCGGGGCGCGGGCCTTTTTGTTCGCCCATGTGCCATTTACCGAAGTAGGCGGTGCGGTATCCGGCGTCGCGCAGCAGCGTGGCGTGGGTGACGGATTTTACGGGAAAGGGCGTGCCGTTGTCCATCACGCCATTGACGTGGGTGTATTGTCCCGTCAGGAAACCGGCGCGGCCGGGCGAACAGATCGAGTGGGTGATGAAGGCGTTGCGGAAGCGGACGCCGCCGGCGGCGAGGCGGTCCAGCGAGGGAGTCTCAAACCACGGGTAGCGCGCCTTTTCGCCGTGCTCTTTTTGAACAGCGCCCATGGCATCCCAGCGGTGGTCGTCGGCGATGATGAAGATGAAGTTGGGTTTTTTCGTGACGGCATGCAGCGGCGCGGCGCAGGCGAGGATCGTGACAAGCCAGACGGACACCCGGCGAAGGAGATTTTGGTGAGAGGTATTCATGTTTTTAAAATCTGAGTTTGGTGTATCTAACGGGTGGATCAGGGTTTGGAGTCTGCGAGGGCTATGGGCGGAAGCTTCTGTTCTTCGATCCAGACACTGAGCGGTCCGATGGGTGGGATGGAGTCTTCGGGATTCCAGTTGCTCATCGGGAAGTTAGCCACGGCGATGGTGACCTTGCCGCCCTTGAAGTCATTACTGAATTCCTGCCAGACGTAACTGCCACGCGGGCCTTGCTTGCGCCAGGCGGTGACGCCGTTCTTCTGCTCGTTGATCAACTTGCCGTTGACGTAGATCGCGTATCCTTCGCCCGAGTTGGCGTGGATGCTGCCGTCCAGGCGGATGCGGTAGCGGTGGCCTTGCTTGGCGGGTGGCAGATCGAAGGTGCCGCGCATCAGGATCACGTCGTTATCGACGACGGTGGCAGGCATTGGGCGCTTGAGCGGATAGGGCGGATACTTGGCGATCCAGGACATTTTTTCCGGCACGTTTTCGTCCATGGCCACTCCGAATGGGGCGGCAGCGATTTTCCAGCCTGCCTTCTTGGTGTCGAAGCTGGGATCAAACCAGTTCTCCATTCCGGAGGGAGGAGTGATCTTGAGCGCTGGTGGTGCCGGGGCTTTTTTGCCTTTGGGTGCGGGAGCGGGTTCGGTGCCTTCCTCGCCCTGATCGGTGACGGTGGCCGTGGACTTGTTCTTGTAGGGACTGTCAGGGATGTTGAATCCGAAGATGTCCCACTTGCCTGTCCTCATGTCAGCTAAAACCGGTTTCCAATCGTGATCCGAGTTCCCAGCCGCTTGCATGAAGGAAATCGCATCATCGATGGCGTCTTCGAGGTATTCCGGCGCTTTGGCAGGCATCGGCAAGGCGGGGCTGAGCGCCGCTTTGAGGGCCGTCTGGTTGCGGGGATCCGCGAGGAAGAATTCAAGCGCGCCGTTGAGGATCATCGGTCTAACGGCAGCGTTCGATGCCGCGATCTGCTCTGCGGTCGGCGGCGGTGTGGCAGCTTCGACAGCCATGGCACCCATGGTTTTTTGCTCACGGTCCGACTTGGGGATCGCTTCGGCTTCGCCGCCCAGCAAGCGCACCATGGCGCGTCCCATGGCCTCGCCGACCAGCAGATACGTTTCCGGGTTGCGGTTGTAGTGGTAGTCTTGTCCGCGTGGGGATTCCTCGACTTCGCGCCAGAAGTCGCGGGTATCGACCGAGGCGACGGAGCCGGCGAACTCCGGATGTTGCTTGGGATCGCCGACGGCCATCTGCGCTTCCCAGACACCTTGCCATGGAAGGGTGCTCATGCGGTAGCCATGAAAGCCCACGCTGGCGACCACGGTTTTCATTTTCGGCGCGTTGAGATCCTTGCGCAGGTCGTTGATGAGATTGATCAGGTTCTTTTCGTAATCCTCTTTGGTGGAGCCGCTGTCCTTGTGGCCTTGGAACCAACCAAAGCCGACGATTTCATAACCTTGCCCTTTGTAGCCGGGCACGACCTTGTCGAGATTTGCTAGTGTTTGGCGGACGCCCTTGAGCATCAGGCGGTATTCGAGTCCTTCCCACTGGCTGTTCGGATCGATGGGCTTGCTGGATGGTGGACGGAAGTCGGATCCCAGCGAGCGATTGCCCATGGCGGTCTTGATCAACAGCACCTGCTCGTCGTGGTGGGTGCCCATGACAAAGCCGAAGCCGACTTCGGGGCCAATGCTCTTGCCGTTGTTAGAAGTGGCGCTCAGTGGGCTTCCTTTGCCGTCTTCAGCGACGCGGGCTTCTTGGAAATAGACGTCGTTGCGCACGCTCCACTCGCCCTTGTCATCCAGCAGGTAGGGGAACTTGCCATCCTTCTTGGTTAGAGTGACGAGGTCGCTCTTGCCGACCAGATCGACTTGTTCCAACCAAAACGCCGCCGAACCTCCCTTGAGGTAGGTAACCCGAAGCGGTTGGCGTTTACCAGCTTCGAGGGTGATTTTCGTTAGCGTGGGCTTGGCGTCGCTGTCCTTGCGATAGACTTCAGTGCCGTTCACGGTGGCGATTGCCTGCGTGCTGTCGCCGAAACCGACGTGGACGAGGTAGTTGCCGGTGACGGGAACGTCGATGAAGGCCGTGGCGACGGGGGTGCATGGACCGTCGAGGGTAGGGATGCTGGCGGCGGTCGTGCCCAGTGCCACCGTTTCAGTTTTGGCGGGTTTCAGGGTGGTGTAATCCGCTTTTGAATCATAAGCGCCCTTGTGGATCGCAACGGTTGCGCCCGTGTCATTGCCGCTGGCATTCGGATAGACGCCGTGTTTTTGCAGTCCGGGGGATCCTCTCCAGATCCATTTGCAGGCGGATTTGGCGCGGCCGGTGCCGACTGGCATGATGCCGGGAATGATCGCGGGGTCGGCGCTGAGATAGATCCGGGGATACTCGGGCTGGGCGCCGGTGATATCACCCATACCAACCATGTTCGATTGCCCGGCAAGGATGTAAACCTTGACCGGCTTGACCTGATCAGCGGGTTTGCCGTCGGGGCGGGACAGGTGCAAGGGGATGGGGGCGGCGTGGACACCGAGGGTGAGCGCAGAGAGAGCGCCACAAATGAGCGTGGTTTTCATGGTGGAAAGAAGGATGGAAGCGATACACAAACTAGCGAATCAGGGAGACTTGATCTTACCTGTGACCAGTGCGACGGCCTTGTCCGCGAAGCGCTCGCCAAGGATAAGATAAGCCACCACCCTTCGCAAGTCCGTTGAACCTTGTCGCAGAGCACATTCCAGCAAAACAGGCTACAAAGATTGCCCGATGATTGCCCTAGGCTTACAATAAACCTGTTGGAATTCATCATAAGCAATTGATATTTAGGTGGGCCCGCAGGGATTTGAACCCTGGACCAAGGGATTATGAGTCCCCTGCTCTAACCGCTGAGCTACAGGCCCCAGTAGGGATTGCTCGTGTTTTTGTGTTGTTTGTCACCCCGGTTTGTCACACCATGCGCAAAACAAAACACAACACCACAGAACAAATGACGACTCCACGAAAAACCACCAAGAAGGCCACTCGTCTGAAGCGGTCGAAGTTGGAAAATCTGTTTCGTCATGCAAATGGCGTATATTGGGTTCGAACAAAGGTCAATGGGAAGTCGGCAGAACGTAGTCTCCGCACAAGCGACTACAATCTGGCAGCCACTTTGCTCCCCGAAATCCTCAAGGAAATGAAAGGTGCCAGCGAGTCGCGTAATGCTGATACCCTCGCTGGGGCCATTCAGTCCGAAGCCGACCGTGACGATGCGGACTTAAAGCCGGCAACCCAGCATTACTACAAGCAAATCGCCAAGAGCATCATCGACACTCTCCCGGCCCCCATTGCGTCGAAGCGACTGCATGAGGTCACTGTGGGCGATCTCAGGGCATGGCGGGACATCTACGCGGCAAAGGCCAGCAAGACCCGCCACAACGGCGCGTTGGCCCTTCTGCGGCGCGTCTGGAACCGTGCCATTGAAAGAAGGGAGGCTGCTTCAAATCCAGTGGATGGTCTCAAGCGGTTGAAGCCCGATCAGCGGCATTGGTATCCACCGACGAAGGAGAAGTTCGCGGAGATCATCGAGTCGATCCGGACTCAGCGGAAATCACACTCGCAGGCCACGGCAATGGCGGTGGAGTTTTTAGCTTTCACCGGTATGCGGATTTCCGAAGCACAATCCGTCACCTGGGCCGATGTTCGGGATGGCCACATTGTCCGTCGGATTGCCAAAAATGACGCCATGGGCAAGATCCCACTGATTCCAGCTGCGCTGGCACTTCTGGTGCGCATGAAAGCGACAGGCCTGCCCTGCGAGCCAGATAACCCGGTGATGCTCGTCAAGAGCCCCAGAATCGCCTTGGAGGGCGCGTGTGGGCGTCTGGGCATCGAGCACCTGCGGATTCATGATCTGCGTCACATATTCGCCACGCGTTGCCTTGAGTCCGGTGTGGACTTCCCGACTCTCGCCGGTTGGATGGGTCATAAGGATGGCGGAATCCTCGCCGCCCAGACCTATGGCCACTTGATTCCCGATCACTCTAGCAAACAAGCAGGAAAGGTCCTCGCATGAATAAGTCAGAACTCCGGTACATGCTCGCTGGTCTCCAGAAAATGCGGGAGCAAGTCAATGACTGGCCGGACGATGGCCCTGATGCTAGCACCTCAAACACGTATTCACCGGAGGAGCAGGCTGCGTTGATTGAAGCCAGTCCGTTCGCGTCTTCGCTCCCGAGTCTTCACAAGGTCTGCATGAAAACCGCCTTTCTGCCTGAGGAGGACCAAATGAAAATCGTCATCGAAATTGCTCGGAAGCAATTCGCAGGCAAAATCCCCCTTAATTTCGTTATCAAGTATCTGCTTTGGTCTCAACCTCAGTTCACAGCGATCCGCTATCGACTTGCTCGCGCCGTGCAACCCATGGGCAAGAAACTCGATCCACTGGCAGCCACCATTGGCGCCATCAGGCTCAACGACAAAGCCTGTGGTGTAGCGGCTGCGCAGCATCTCAGCGAGGCAGTCGTAAAAGCCTTCCAAAAGAACGACAAGGCCACGCTGGCCCGCATCGGGCGACTCTCCACCACTCCTCTCGGCAATCACCGTAATTTCCAAATCTGGCTGGCCATCGAGGCTTTGATCAAGCAGCAGGCGGGCTCTCTCAATGCGCCCATGGCTTCGACAGCGGATGTCCGGCGCTACGTTGAGAAGCACTCCTCGAACGAGTCACTTGACGACCTGCCGGGGCCGAAAGACCACAAAGGGTGGACCCGTCTCTGGCAGGCTTCTGGCGCAGGATCGATCATCCCCAAAGGCGTTCGCAGCAAGAAAGACTAGGCACGCTTTCCGCCATTATTTCTGAGTCGCTTTGATTTGCCCCTATTACTTGACTCTTATGTATTTGTTTTCAATGAGTTACAGATGCAAATTGTCTGTTTTTTCATAGGCGTTTTTTTGCGTATTTATGAACTTTTTGCCCTCGTAAAAAAGCGACGGCATGGCATGATTCGCTCATGCAAGACGCATCCTACACCACCATAAAACGCAAGGCCTACACGCTGTCAGAATTCGCCCAATGCTTCGGCAAACACCGATCATGGGCTTACCGCATGGCACGGGAAAACAGGATCACAACCATCACCGGATTTGGGGCGCTCATGGTCCCAGATCACGAGATCCGGAGAATTCTTGGCGAGGTTCCACAAACCAACGAAGTCTAAAACCATGAACCCATCAGTAAATTCACCGCAAGATCTGACGTCACAATGGATTGCCAGACCAACGGCAAATAATATCAATGCAGCATCTGCCTCCAATGGCACCAGCAACGATGATCCGAAGGATATTGAGAGTTATGACGGTTTTGAGGGTTTTGACGACCGGGGTATGGAGGAATCCGCATTCCCCATCGACTGTCTTCCGGGCATCGCCGGTGAGATGGCCAAGGAGGTCGCTCGGGTTTCCACAGCCCGAAACGAAGCTCTCTCTGCCGCATGCGTTCTTGGAGTAGTATCCGCTGCCATTGGTGGCTCACTAGAGATTGTCTCAGGGCCTAACCGCAAGACCCGTGGCAATCTCTTCCTGATGCCCGTCGCGTCCTCCGGCACAGGCAAGACAGAGTCTTTCAAGATGGTTGCAAAGCCCTTGGAGGAAGAAGAGAGTCAGTCCTTGATACGATGGGAAAAACAGGTGGAGCCCGGAATACGTTCAGCCCTTGCCGCCTGTGAGGCCAGAATCAACCATCTGATCAAACGCTCCTCCAGCACTGAAGATGTCAGCTTGAGAGAAAAGCTGGCATTGGAACTACAGGAGGAGGAGGCCAAACGCAGTGAACTAACACGCAGTCTTGCTGGACTTCCCTGCATTTCAGTTGGAGATGCCACTAAGGAGAAACTCGCCATTCTGATGCAGGCTCAACCGAAGGAAGCAATCGCCAGCATGTCCTCTGAGGCTCGTGGCATCGTTTCCGTGGTGCGTGGCAGATATTCCATCAGTGGAGACATCGACTTCTACACCGCTGGCTACTCAGGTGACGCCATCACCGTAGACAGGACCGGTAGAGCCGAGAGGATCCGGCTTATGAATCCTTGCCTAACGATTCTATGGATGCTTCAAGAGGACGTAGCCACGTCTTTATTCTCAGACCCCATTATGGCGTTGAGCGGTTTTCTGCCTAGGTTCCTCGCCTTCAATTCGCATGCAGAGCCTCGAGTGCGCGAAGCCGATCTTCATCCTATTCCTGACTCCGTCATCACTGAATGGACGTCTCTAATTAGGGATCTGCTTTCTCTCCGCAGTAGCGGTGTGACACAGCCCATTCTCGCCTCTTCTGAAGCGCAGAAACTTCTACTGGATTTCGATAACGAGAATATTCTAAGGCGTGTCAAGAATGGAGACTGCTTGCACATCGCCCCCTACGCAGCCCGATGGTCTGAAAACGCTTGGAAACTTTGCGTCGTCTTGCATGCGGCTGAACACGGAATCGACAGTGTGAATCATGAGTTGTCAGCAGGAACTGCATCATCAGCGATTAGATTGATGCGATGGTTCTCGATCAGGCAGGTCGATTTGACCGCCGGAGCGCGCCGCAAGCAACTACTCAAGCGAATCTCGGATCTCGAACGCGCGGTAGTAAAGGACGGAAAAGAAACGTCCAGTATGCGGGATCTCAAAAAGAACAATGGGTTCACCGAGGAGGAAGTCAGGCAACTGGCGCGGAACTTTCCTGAACGAGTTACGGTATGGGATACCCAGAACCCCAATGGTGGCCCATCCTCCACAATCGTTTCCTTTACCCCCAGACAGCAAAACCCCCGTAACCCCCATAACTCTTGTTATCCAGAGAATTCGAAGGAAACCAAGAGTGGCATCGATAACACCAAAACCATTCCATTCTTCATCGCTAGAGTCGTCTGAAATCATCACGCATCCTTTCCAAATCCACCTCCAATCGCAGAAACAAGAGCCGCATCAGCCATAGAGGCTAAAGCCAAAAGCCAAGCGGTTCGGCGTGCGGGAGTTTGGTCTGATGGCGACGTTTGGCGAGATGTTCGCCAAGGTGAATTTTCACCTCATCAAAATCAACCAGATGGCGTCAGCAACACTCTATAGTGTGTGTCGTAACCGCTTCATGAACCTTTACAATCTAGGTAGCTTGATCTTTTAGCCTGACTAAAGATCAACGTTGCTTAATCGACCCGCTGGCACTTTCCGAACACTCTTGGCACGTCGCACATTCCGGGTCGTCCAGAGTGGTCTGGTCGCACCGCCCATAACGAATTTTGGATGCTTCCTTTTCAGGCTCGGTTGAGTCCGTTTCTTTCGCCAAGACACAGTCCGACAACAGGCTTAAGATCCCGTGATTCACGTGTGATGATTTTTCTTTTTTTCGCATCAGAATATTTTTTCGCGTGACCATCCCACTAGTGACTTTCCCTTCCTGTCAGCAGATTCGGGGAGCGATGCGAGACGGGTGGCGGGTCCGAGATCAGCATGATCAGTCTCGTTGATTGCTTCCCTTTGAAGCTCGCGCCACAGTCCACAGTCCGGAGCGACCCTTACGCCCATCGAACACAGCGGCACCTACTGAGTAACATCGCCATCCTGCGTTGATACCGCCCCTGAACACCGTCGGCACCACTGCGCCCACACGGCAGCAGCACACAGTCTGAACCACCTACGCTGAAGTCCTCAGCACGAGGCCGAACGGCTTGATAGCCTACTGTCCGGCTCTGACGCGTCAGTCACGGCTCTCCCCCTCCAACCACCACCCGATCCAGCCCGCCCGGTCATGCACCCTGCGGGCTTTTTCGTGTCCTGACCACGGACACCAACCCTTCTGTTTGGGCCTAAATCGCACGCAAAGGCCGCGTGCACCACTTGTGGCAAGTGTGTCCCAGAGGACAGCCACGCCGCGCTCTCAGGGCTTCTGAGGTAAACCTAACAAAACAATGAGTCCACGTAACTGTGAATTACTAGTCCAAGAAGTCGTGCCACGTCTGCGTAGCCAAGTGCGCACGATCGCCAAGATCGGTCACGAAGATGACGAAGAAATCATTCAGGACTGCATATTGCAGGCGGCCCGCATGATGGATTCGGCGGAGAAAGCTGGGCATCCGATCACGGCTGGCAACGCGTCGTATTACGCCGTCAAGGCGGCGCGAAGCGGTCGCCGCAGCGGATACACTGGAGCGAGCGATGTCATGTCGCCGCGCTGTCAGTTCCAGAACAAAGCTCGTCACGAGTGTTTGGACAATGAGATCGAGATGGAGTTTGGGGAAGTCGCTACTCTCCACGATGTAATGGCTCCGACCGGCTATCAGGGTCAGGAAACTGATCCCTCTGAAGAAGCCGCGAGAAACCTGGACTGGCACGCGTTTCTGTCCCGTAGCCCTGAGCGCTACCGCACTGCGGTTGACGTGCTGCTTTCGGGCGGCACGATGCGCGAGGCAGGCAAACGCTGTGGCATCGGTGACAGTGCAGCGTTGTTGTTGAAGCGGCGAATCGGTGCCGACTTGCTGGAGTTCTTCGGTGAAGAGACCATCCGTCGCTTGCTCCATGGAGTGTCGCCCAACTGGGAAAGTGATCTGCGGATGTCGCGTGAGCGCACCCATCAGAGCCACGAAGACAGCTTCCGCCCGCAGTCCTAAGCCGCGAACGGAAGCCTCATCGAATGGTAGCTACTGAATCCTCTCCCACCCGCCAACCCCACTGAACATGGAAACGGGTAGAAGGAATCGCTGATATCGCATGGAGCCGCTGTGGCTGCGGATTGCTCCGAATTCCGGAGTGCTCCAAGGCCATAGCGGTCACCATCCATCACCTTATGACACCGACAATGTTCTGGTTTCACCCCATTCGGAAAAAACTTTGCGGTGCGATACGCGGAAGGGATTGCCATTTGCTGGGAGTCTCATGGGGCTGCCGCCCCAAACCCCGCCAAGCTGAGCCAGCTTGACCGCGTTTTCCCCCTAAATCCCCAAGAACTTCTCCCCTCCCGTCCCCCAAGGGAGCGGGGGGAATTCCCGATCCATCCTTCGGAGCGCCATCCGCAAACAGACTGCTGAAGTCCCACCCGCTGCACACGCTTTCCTCCGACGAGCTGGGTTAGGCCCATTCTCGGAAAGCACACGCAGCTGGCTCCAACGAAACAGCAACGACTCCGCATCGACGTGTCCTTGGCGTGCCCGAAACCCACGCGGCATCGAATCACAAACCTCACAACCAACCATTTCAAACCATCACTCCCATGAAATCAACAGACCATCCTTGCCGTGAATGCGGCCTCACCTGTGTCGAATCCTTCGACGTCCACTGGATCCAATGCCCACGTTGCAGCCGTATCAGCCGGGATTTCAGATCTCCAGACCTTCAGCCCGCCGGAGAGTGGGATCTCCCAGACTTCGACGGCGTGGAACTGGCGATGGCGACATACTCTCGCTCAATCACCGAACACGCCTTCGAGTATTGACCCGCCTTCCCAGACGCTGAAGGATTCCAGATCCGCCGCCTCGGCCAAGCTCGTTATATACGAAAAACGAGAGATCAACGCTAGGGTATGGAAGGTCACCGCTATACTGTGGCGGGCATGGTCCGGAACGCCACTTGACCTGTCGGACCCAACAGAATAGAAGCGAAGTCATGAACGCGCTTTTTTAGCTGCTGATCGTGAGCTGGTCTGTCGTAGGCATTACAGGGAACGGCTCAATCAATCCTAAGGCCAAACAACAATTCCGTGATCAAAGGCGACATTTTCTCTGACAATTTCCTCCTGCGCAAACTAATGATTTTCAACCCAAGTGTAATTCACAACAACTAATCTAACTATTTGTCAAATATTCTTGAAAAGAATCGACGATAATATCATATATGAAAACAACTAATGACAACGCCTTTAATTTCGAAGTGTATCAGGAACAAATAACGATATGCAGGTATATCGGTTCTTCAGAAAACGTAGTGATACCATCTTCGATAGATGGCTTATCAGTGACCAGGATTGGGCCTTCTGCTTTTAGGGAATGCAAACATGTTTGCAAAGTTTTTCTCAACACTGGAATAATTGATATTGGTAGCAATTCATTCAGAGATTGCGTAAATCTCAAAGAGATAAATTTTCCTTCTGGTGTAGAAATTATACATAAATCTGCATTTCATGGCTGCGTGAATTTAGCGCTCATTGTTTTGCAGGAAGGTCTTGAAATGATTTATGATTATGCGTTCGGCGGATGCTCAAGTTTGAAATCCGCATCACTCCCAAGAAGTCTTGTTTCTTTTGGGGAAAGAGCATTTGATGGTTGCGTGAATCTTACCGAGATAAGTGTCGCTGATGGCAATTTGAAATTCTCGAGCAAAAATGGAATTTTGTATTCTAGTAATTACTCTTCACTTGTATTGTGTCCACGTGGAAAATCTGGAGAAATCATAATAGTCGATGGCTGCGACGTCATTGGTAATTTGGCCTTTTCTTGCTGTGAAAGCATCACGAGCATTGTTATTCCGAAAAGCACAATATCTATCGAAAATCGTGCTTTTTATGGATGTAGCAGCATAAGAACGATGGCTTTGTCAAGAAGTGTTGGGCGTGTGGGTTCCGGGATATTCATGAATTGTGATGGGCTTGAAAGTGTGTCTATTGAAAGTAGGGGCGACATTAGTTCTGTGTATCGCGAAACGTTCATTAATAGTGAAATGTTCAAAGGGTGCACTAGTCTAAAAGAGCTGACAATACCTCAAGGAGTGGAGAATATTTGCAGGGAGGCATTTATGGGGTGTGTGAGCTTGAAATTTGTTGCGATCCCCAACACTGTTGTCGGGATTTATGGAAGCGCTTTTCGTGGCTGTCAGAGCCTTAGTAATTTGATCGTGCCAGACAGCGTCGTAAACATTGCTCCTGATGCTTTTGCCGAATGCCCTTATTTGACTTTGAATAAGCCATCACCACTTCTAGGAGCCAAGAGGGCCCTGAATCGGTTTTGGCGCTCCTGAACTATTGGTGTGTAACTGGATCCAAGGGGCGCGTCCAATGGGCTCAGGGGTCGCTTGGTCGCGGGTCCCGAGCCGCATGGTCTGCCTCCGCCTAACGGCGACCCCCCTGTTGGGGGCGGAGGTGCCTCCGAGGCTACCATTGCGCTCCCCGCAACAAAGCGCTGTCCTCGCCATTTTGCCCGGGGCGGCAAGCCACCTTCCTATTGACCTATCTGTTTGCGCTTCCTTGCCATGAATTAGCTTCCACCCTGTCGCATTCTGTGGCGAATTCATGCAGCCCAAATTTGCGACCTGTTTCCATTTCAAAGATGTCCAACCAAAACCCCGAACAAAAGGCCCGCGATCAGATCGACGCGCAACTCCGCGCGTCGGGTTGGACGGTTCAGGGAAAAGACGGCATCAACTTCTCCGATGGCGAAGGCCAAGCCGTCCGTGAATACACCACCGACAGCGGCCCAGCAGACTACGTGCTCTTCGTGGATCGGAAACCTGTCGGTGTGATCGAGGCGAAAAAGGAAACTCTAGGCCACAATATCACCACCGTCGAGGATCAGACCAAAGACTACGCTGAGGCGAAGTTGAAGTGGGTCCAGCACACCGGCCAACCGCTTCCCTTTCTCTACGAAGCCACCGGTGTTCTCACCCGCTTCACCGACCAGCGCGACCCGAAACCCCGCTCGCGCGAGGTCTTCACATTTCACCGCCCGGAAACCCTCCGCGAATTCCTCTCACAGGAAAAGTCCCTTCGCGCCCGCCTCCTCGATCTTCTACCCCTCGATCCCACCGCCCTCAGGGATTGCCAGATCACTGCCATCACCGCGCTCGACAAGTCCCTCAAGCTCGCGAAACCCCGCGCCCTCGTCCAGATGGCCACCGGCTCGGGAAAAACATTCACAGCCATCACTTCCATCTATCGCCTGCTCAAGCACTCCAAGGCAAAACGCATTCTCTTCCTCGTCGATACCCGCAACCTCGGCGAGCAGGCCGAGCAGGAGTTCCTCGCCTACCAGCCCTCGGACGACAACCGCAAGTTCACCGAACTCTACACCGTCCAGCGCCTCAACTCCTCCCACGTCCCGAAGGACGCCGAGATCTGCATCTCCACCATCCAGCGGATGTATTCCATCCTTCAGGGAAACGAACTCGACGAATCCGCCGAGGACGAAAACCCCGGCGAACGCAGATCCACCCGCAAGGAACCGTTCCCCGTCACCTATAACCCGAAGGTCCCTATCGAGCACTTCGATCTCATCATCATCGATGAATGCCACCGTTCGATCTACAACCTCTGGCGGCAGGTGCTCGATTACTTCGATGCCTTCCTCGTCGGTCTCACCGCCACGCCGGACGTCCGCACCTACGCCTTCTTCAACCAGAACGTCGTCTCCGAATACACCCATGAGGACGCCGTGGCCGATGGCGTGAACGTCCAGGGCGAAATCTACGTCATCGAAACCGAGGTCACCAAAAGCGGCGGCACCGTCCTCAAAGGCCTCGTAGAGAAACGCGAAAAACTCACCCGCGCCAAACGCTGGGAAGCTCAGGACGAGGACGAAGCCTACTCCCAAAAAGCCCTCGACCGCGACATCGTAAATCTCTCACAGATCCGCATGGTCGTGCAAACCTTCCGCGACAAGCTGCCGGTAATCTTCCCCGATCGCAGCGGCACCGATGGCGAATACGAGGTCCCGAAAACCCTCATCTTCGCCAAAACCGATTCCCATGCAGACGACATCATCCAGATCGTCCGCGAGGAGTTCGGCGAATCCTCCGCCTTCTGCAAAAAGGTCACCTACAAGAACGAGGAAGACCCCAAGTCTGTTCTCCAGCAGTTCCGCAACGAATACCACCCACGCATCGCCGTGACCGTGGACATGATTGCCACTGGCACCGACGTGAAACCGCTCGAATGCCTGCTCTTCATGCGCGATGTAAAATCACGCGGCTACTTCGAGCAGATGAAAGGCCGGGGCACCCGCACACTCGACCATGATGGCTTGCGCAAAGCCTCGCCCGCCGCGAAGACCGCCAAGACCCACTACGTCATCGTCGATGCCATCGGCGTCACCAAGTCGCTCAAGACCGCCAGCCGCCCGCCCATCACCAAGCCCTCCGTGCCCTTCAAGGATCTCGCCATGGAGGTCGTCATGGGAGCCACCGATGCCGACACCATTTCCTCCCTCGCCGGACGCCTCGCCCGTATCGAGCGCATGCTCACGGACGAGCAGAAAAAAGCGGTCGCCGAAAAACTCGGCGGCACTTCGATCAGCAAACTTGTTAAAGATCTCTTCCACTCCATCGACGGCGAGGCCATCGAAGAGAAGGCCCTTGAACTCACTGGCCAGGATCCCGGCACCGAACCCGGCGACTCCGCCCGGGAAAAAGCCCAGCAACAACTCGTCGCGCTCGCCGCAGCGCCACTCACCGGAGCCGCCGTGAAACTCATCGTCGAGACCTGCACCGCCAACCTCCAGACCATTGACCTCGATACCCAGGACAAACTCGTCCGCGCCGAGTGGGATGCCGATGCCCGCGAGCGCTCCGCCGCCTTCGTCTCCGAGTTCGAAGCCTTCTGCCGCGAGCATCAGGACAAGCTCGACGCCCTCACCATCTACTACCAGCAACCGCAGCGCCGTCAGGAGATCACTCTCGCTCAGATCAAAGACGTGCTTGCCGCCCTCAAGCAGGATGCCCCGCGCCTCGCTCCGCTCCGTGTCTGGGAAGCCTACGCCCAGCTAGATGCCCTGCCGGACAATGCCAAACCCCTCACCGAGTTGACTGCGCTCGTCGCCCTCATCCGCCGAGCCTGCGGTCTCGATTCAGCCCTCACGCCCTTCGATACCACCGTCCGCCGCAACTACCGCGACTGGATTCTCAAAAAGAACGCCGGACAACCCTTCAACCAAAACCAGACCGCCTTCCTGGAAATGATTCGCGACCATATCATGACCTCCATCCGCTTCGAGCGCGACGACCTCGACTTCGCCCCCTTCGACGCACAGGGCGGCCTCGGCAAAATGCACCAGCTCTTCGGCGATTCGATGGACCAGCTGATCGATGAAATCAACGGGGAGATGGTGGCATGATTGAGACGAGTTTGCCAACCTCGTGGGAACGTCCCCAAATTGACGTATGCTGCGATCTCAATCCGAGGCTCGATAAAGCTGCGATTGCAGACTCAAGGCTCGTCCACTTTGTTCCTATGCCAGCCGTGGAGGCATTGACTAACAAGGTTGATGTCAAAGCCACGCGTCCCTTCGCTGAGGTTAAGAAAGGCTACACGCCATTCCTATCCGGTGATGTGATCTTCGCCAAGATCACCCCTTGTATGGAAAACGGTAAAGTCGCCGTCGTCCCCGATCTTGAGCATGACATCGCCTTGGGTTCGACTGAGTTTCATGTAATTCGCCCATTATGCGATCTACCTCCACTTTGGTTTTTCTACTACCTCTCGTCTCGGGCATACAGATCAGAAGCGGAACACAACATGACCGGAGCTGTCGGCCAGAGGCGTGTCCCGATCGATTTCATCGCCCAGTCTAAAATCCCCCTCCCACCCCTCGCCGAGCAGCGTCGGATCGTCGCGAAGATCGAGGAGCTGTTCAGCGAACTGGACGCCGGGGAGGAGAGCCTGCGCCGGGCGCGGCGGCAACTTGGCGTCTATCGCCAGTCCCTCCTCAAACAAGCCTTCGAGGGCAAACTCACCGCCCCCTGGCGCGAAAACCACCCCGACCTCCTCGAATCTCCCGACCAACTCCTCGCCCGCATCGCTGCCGCCCGAGATGCTCTCTACCAAAAGGAACTCGAAGATTGGAAACGCGACCTTCAATGTTGGGAGGACGCACTAAAAACCGGCAAGAGACCATCCAAGCCAAGACAACCGGAAGAACCTGATCCCCCAAGCACGGAGCACCGACGCCGACAGTGGGAGATCCCCACCAGTTGGGCGTGGACTCAAGTCGGCTTCCCATTTTACGTCACGAAGCTTGCTGGCTTTGAATATACAGAGTTCGTCACCTATGACGACACGGGCGATCTCAAGGTGCTCAAGGCAGAGAATGCCGGTCCCGAAGGCTTTCGCCACACGCAGTTCTCGCGAGTTCATTCGGAGAGCGTCGCGATGCTCACTCGTTCGGTAGTCTCCGGCGGTGATCTACTCGTGGTTTTCGTTGGCAACACAGGGAATGTGGCAACGGTGCCATTTGGAGATTCTTTCTTCCTCGGGCCGAACATTGGAATGGCGAGATCCTATACCGAATTCGTCAACACCCGTTATGTTGAGCTTTTTCTTCGATCGCCTAGTGGCAGAGACATGCTGCTTGCTGCCGCGAAAGCTGTTGCTCAACCTTCGCTTTCAATGGGCACGATTCGGCAGTGTCTCTTGGCACTACCCTCCCTCCCCGAGCAACGCGAGATCGTCCGCCTGCTCGACGAGCAGTTCACGGTGATCGAGCAGAACGAGCGGGAGATCGACGCCGCCTTGAAGCGCAGCGCCGCCCTGCGCCAGTCCATCCTGAAAAAGGCCTTCACCGGCCAGCTCGTCCCCCAAGACCCCACCGACGAACCCGCCTCCGCCCTTCTGGAGCGTATCCGCGCCGAACGCGAGGCCACCGCCATACTCACCAAGCCCCAAAAGAAAGTCGCTAAAAAGAAAATCAGCCGCAATCGCGCCAAGTATCTATGATCTACAAATACTATGATGAGGATACTTTGCAACCCGTCACAGATCGCACTCTGAAGTTTGCCACGATTGAAGATTTAAATGATCCTTTTGAATGCCTGGCGGTTATCGAATCGAGGGAAATGAGACCCGAAGACGTGCCGTTGATTCTGGATGAGTTGGGGCTGCTCGAGGGTTATACAGGGCCGTTAGATCAAAAGCTCTTGGAAGAACTCGCTCAGAAATTCAACGAGAATTCGAAGGGACTGATCGCCCAAACTGGGCACAATTTTTCATCAATCTTGAATCAGATCAGTGTGCGGAAACAAGTGGACTCCGCACTTGCCTATGGGATTCTCTCATTCTCAACCAACCCAAAAAGCGGCCTGATGTGGAGTCACTATTGCAATAAGCATAAAGGCTACGTCCTTGGATTTGACAAGGACCATGACTTTTTCAGGGGTGGCGAAGAAAAGCCTCTTGGTCTAGGTCGTCTGAATCCCGTCGACTATCGTGAGAAGCGGATAGAGATAGGTAACAAAGAGGATCAGGGGAGCTTCTTGGAAATCATGCACCGAAAATCTGACGATTGGGCTTACGAACACGAGATACGGATGGTGATGCCCTTAAAATACTGCAAAAGCATCTCTCCTTCTCTCCACGTCCTTGAGTATCCAAAAGAAGCACTCAAGCGGGTGATATTCGGATTCTATTGCCCCCCAAATACAGTGGATGAAATCAAGACCTGCCTCAGCGAGTCAAAAGTCGAGTATCTCCGAGCAGTTCCATCATCAGTTTCTTTTGATATGGAGCTCATGCCCGAGGAAGAGTTTTTTCGCGATCAAGATAGTTATCTGAAAGCATCAAGAGACGAACTGAAACCAATTATTGATCGACTGAGGAGCGAGTTGAGCCAGCCATGAAAACAAGTCTACTTACCGCGCTCCGCAACTTCCGGCCTCGGGAGGGTCTTTATCCGTTGGAGAACTTTATCACGGAGGCTTTCGCTTGGCTGTTAATCAACCGGGAGGGTTTTGGGCGGTTCTACCTCTCAAAAGTTAGGCATCGCATGGAGTTGGATGCCGTTGCTATCGACAGGCCGATTGAGTGGACTACTCGTCTGAATCTAAGAGGTGTCTTTCCCGACCTCGTAGCGGTGGTAGGTGGGGCCACATATTACATTTTCGAGCATAAGGTATGGTCTCCTCTACACCACAATCAGTTAGCGAACTACCGGGGGGCCGCCGAGAGTGAATATGGCCCAGAGAACTACCATCTGATTCTTGTCACGGGAGGCCGTCATCAGTTTGATCAGGAACCAGATCTGGCACTCTGCTGGCACGAAATTCACGGATGGATCTCCGAATGGCTCGCCCATAAAGAATGTGAACCCGATCCGCTTTTTGAGGATTTTCAGGCTCTGTTGGAAAGTGAAGGCATGGGTCCACCGGCCCCAATTTCCCATGAGTCGATCCTCGCCTACAAACCGGCGATGACACTCGAACCGAATCTCCTCTCACTCGTTCAGCGGGCGGCTCATCATGGATGGAAAGAACGCTTCCCCCTCTTGGCTCCAGATCCAAAGCTTCCTTGGCACCGAAGCCTGCCGGGCGGGCAAGATCCTTGGGGACGCATCGGCATCAACCTTGCTGGCGAAATCGACAACTGGATTCCGGGCTGCTTTCTCGGGTTTCTTCTCGATCCCACAGACCATTGCATCGAGTGGTTGCGGCCAGAGACTCCGGATTTCAGCATCATCCTTTGTGCCAATCCTGTAATCCGCCCTAACTACCACGAGTCGGAGACTTTCACGGATCTCATACAGGCATTACCGCTGCATCTTCAGGCTGCGTGTCCCGAGTTCCAATTTCTCGATCATTTCGCAACTTGCGACCTGCCAAACCGCTGGCACCCGATCCACATTCGAATGCCCATGGTCGAACTTTTCAGGGGAACCAAGACCGCAGATGAGCAATATCAGCGGTTTATCGAATATTCCTCCCGCGTCTTGTCCTGTATTGAGAACCTGCCGGAGTTCCGCGCCTTCCGGATCGCCCTCATGGAAACGCAGGCTATCTCTTTTGCCACCTCATGAACTCCCGTAAGCAAGCCATCTGACAACCTCTTCCACCATGAGTAGTTTCGACAGCACCAAAACCTCGCTACCCGACGTCATCAAGAAGATCACCGACGGGAAAATCCAACTCCCCGATTTCCAGCGCGGCTGGGTCTGGGACGATGAACACGTCCGCTCCCTGCTCGTCAGCATTGCCCGCTCGTTTCCAGTCGGAGCTGTCATGCTGCTGGACACGGGCGGCGAGGTGAAGTTCCAAGTCCGCCCCGTAGAGAACGTTGACTTTCCAAACGGACTCCCCGAACCGGATCAACTCATTCTGGACGGTCAACAACGCCTCACATCCCTGACGCAGGTTCTAGCACTCGACAAACCCGTGAGGACCTTCGATGAGAAAAAGAAGGCCATCCAGCGATACTACTACATCGACATCCAGCTCGCGCTAGAGGACGGGCGTCTCGACGAGGCATTCTTCGCAGTGGATACAGATCGTCAGATCAAATCCGACTTCGGCCGCAAGGTGGATCTCGATCTCTCCACCCGTGTGCTGGAGTGCCAGCAACTGATGTTTCCCTGTCGTGAGATTCTCAATTCCGATTCGTGGGAAGAGAGCCTCCAGGAGCACGCGCCGGATCATTTCGGCACCTATATGAGCTTCCGGAAGCTCGTCCTCGCGGCTTTCCGCAGCTACCAATTGCCAGTCATCGCTCTTGGAAAGACCACTTCCAAAGAAGCCGTCTGCCTCGTCTTCGAAAAGGTCAACACCGGCGGCGTTTCCCTGACGGTTTTCGAGCTGATCACAGCTTCTTTCGCCGCAGAAGGATTCAATCTCCGCGACGACTGGTTCGGCAGTAATCTGCGGAAAGTGGTAGGCCGCGGGCAACGACTCAAAAAGGAGCCTTTGCTGGAACCGATCGAGAATACCGACTTCGTGCAGGCGATCACCTTGCTGCACACCCACGAGAAGCGTCAGGCGGACTTCGCGGCAGGCAAAGTCGGTAAGGCGGCGGCAGCTGTCAGCGCAAAAAGGGTTTCCATGCTCGCTCTCCGCTTGGAGGATTACCAAAAATGGGCGGATCAGGTAGAGGCAGGCTTCAAGTTGGCGGCAAAGTTCCTGCGCAAGGAATGCTTCTTCGCCGCCCGGGATCTGCCCTACCGCACCCAGATCGTGCCCTTGGCCGCTGTTCTCACCCGCCTCAAGGAAAGATGGCTGGAGCCCAAAATCTACGACAAGCTGAGCAAGTGGTTCTGGTGCGGGGTCCTTGGGGAACTCTACGGTGGTGCGGTGGAAACCCGCGTCGCGAACGACCTCGAAGAGTTGCTGGAGTGGTTCGAGAACGACACCCCACTGCCCCGCACGGTGTATGAGGCCAATTTTCAAGCGAATCGTCTGCACACACTCCGCAGCCGTAACAGCGCCGCCTACAAGGGCCTCAACATCCTAGTCCTCCGCGAAGGTGCCCGGGATTTCTTCTGGAAGGCGGAAGTCCAAGAACTCGATACCGAAGATGTGAACCTCGATATCCACCACATTTTCCCCCAGGAGTGGTGCCGCACGAAAGGGATCGACCGGAAGGTCTTCGACTCCATCATCAACAAGACCCCGATTTCCTACAAAGCGAACCGCATGATCGGCAAGAAAGCCCCGTCCTCGTATCTGGAGGCCATCCAGAAGCACAAGCAGGTGCAAATCGGCGATGAGGATATGAACACTATTCTCAGTAGTCACCGGATCGACCCGGAAAGCCTACGGACTGACGCCTTCGAGGCCTTCATGGCCAAACGTGCCCGCGCCCTGCTGGATCTTGTGGAGGGAGCCATGGGTAAAACCATCCAAACGCCTCCGGAAAGCAACTCCACAACCCAAGTCAATTTGGATGACGAAGACGAAGTGGAAAACGAATGAATCACGAAAAGGAATACTGGATCTTTGCAGACGAGTCCGTTCAGGACGGTCGTCATTTCTCCAATTTCTTTGGCGGCTGCATCATTCCTTCACGTCATCACGCGGAAGTCGAAAACCGCTTACGAATCCACAAGGCTAAGATTGGCTTCCTCAAGGAATTGAAATGGCAGCGGGTTTCCGAAATGTGGCTGAATGGCTACCAGCGGCTGATCACTCATTTCTTCGACGAATTGCGATCCGGGCATATACGGATGCGGATCATGTTTCGTGACAATGTGACATCGCCCGGCAACCTGAGTCGGAAGCAGCGCGAGGATGGCTACTACCTCCTTTACTACCAATTCATCAAACATGCCTTCGGTCTTGCCCACATGCCGAATCACGAGGACGGAACGAGGCTGCGGTTGTTCTTCGACCAGTTTCCTCATACGCGTGAGCAGGTGGCTCAATTCAAGGGCTTCATCGCGGCGCTACCACTCAACAAAGATCTGCGCCACAAGACTTTGAAAATCGATCCCTCCCATATCACGGAAGTGGATTCCAAGGAACATGTCCTGCTCCAATGCGTGGACATCGTGCTCGGCGCGATGGCATTCCGCTTGAACGAGCAACACTTGGAAAAGCCGGAAGGCGCTAGGAAGAGGGGCAAGCGCACCATCGCCAAGGATAAACTCTACCGCCACATTCTGGCTGAAATACGCACCCTGAAACCAGCTCTGAATCCAAAGATCTCGACTGCCTGTGAGCCGTTTCCGGAGGGTAGTTGGTCGATGCCATACCGCCACTGGTCCTTCAAATCCAAAACATCCCAATGAAAAAGCACTCATTTGTTCCTACATATGAACCCTACGCGCGGCGTAGAGCTTCGGAACAGCAGAGTGCTGAGGGAACTTTTCACTCAATTCTCCGCCCGTCAAACTCAAAATCATGACCACCGACACCATTATCTCCAGAGTCTGGAGTTTCTGCACCACTCTCCGCGACGACGGCGTCGGCTACGGCGACTACTTGGAGCAGCTCACTTACCTGATATTCCTCAAGATGGCTGACGAATACGGCCGCCCGCCCTACAAGCGCGATGTCGGCGTGCCGAAGAAATACGCATGGGCCACGCTCCGGCCGCTCAAAGGGGCGGAGCTGGAAGTCCACTACGTCGAGACCCTGCGTACCCTCGGCACCGAGAAAGGTATGCTTGGCCAGATTTTCACCAAGGCGCAGAACAAGATCACCGACCCCGCCAAGCTCGCCCGCCTCATCGAGATGGTCGACGGTGTTCAATGGGTGATGCTCGATTCCGATGTGAAGGGCGATATCTACGAAGGCATCCTCGAAAAGAACGCCGAAGACACCAAATCCGGGGCGGGTCAGTATTTCACGCCACGCGCCTTAATCGCCGCGATGGTCGAGTGCGTCGCTCCCGAACCCGGAAAATCCATCGCCGACCCCGCCTGCGGTACTGGTGGCTTCTTTCTTTCCGCTTATGACTATCTAACACGATCTGGCAGCAAGTTGGACAAAGAGCAGAAAGCCTTCCTCAAAAACAAAACTTTCCATGGCAACGAGATCGTTGCGGGAACGCGCCGTCTGTGTCTGATGAATTTGTTCCTGCACAACATCGGCGAGATTGATGGCGAGAGCTGCGTTTCTTCCGCCGATGCCTTAGTCGCGCAACCTTCGCAGACCGTGGACTACGTGCTCGCCAATCCGCCCTTCGGCAAGAAGAGCAGCATGACCTTCACCAACGAGGAAGGAGAACAGGAGAAGGACGATCTCACCTACAACCGCCAGGACTTCTGGGCGACCACCTCCAACAAGCAGCTCAACTTCCTCCAGCACATCCGCTCCATGCTCAAGACCACCGGCCGTGCTGCCGTAGTCCTGCCAGACAACGTGCTATTCGAGGGCGGCGCTGGTGAAACCGTCCGCAAGAAGCTCCTCGAAACCACAGAACTCCACACCATCCTCCGCCTACCCACCGGCATCTTCTACGCGCAAGGAGTGAAGGCCAACGTGCTCTTCTTCGACAACCGCCCGGCAAGTAAATCCGCCGCCACCAAAGATGTCTGGTATTACGATTATCGGACCAACATCCACCACACCCTCAAGCGAAAGACCCTCCGCCTGGAAGACCTCCGCGAGTTCATCGACTGCTACAACCCCACCAACCGCAACAAGCGCACGGAAACATGGAATCCCGAGAAAAACCCTGAAGGACGCTGGCGCAAATTCACCTACGACGAACTCATCGCCCGCGACAAAACTAGCCTCGATCTCTTCTGGCTAAAGGATGACAGCCTCGCCGACCTCGACAATCTGCCAGAACCCGCAGACCTCGCAGAGGAAATCATCGATAATATTGAGGCGGGTTTACTCAGCTTCCGAGCGGTCGCCGCTGCCCTGCAACCGTCAGCAAATTTGTCTACCTTCATTTCGCAAACACCATCAAGCGGGCTCCATGACAAAACTCACCCCGTCATAAACGCCAAAAAAACACCGGCCCGAAAATTACCAACAAAGAAGACTCCAGCTAAGAAAATTCCAGCTAAGAAGGCTCCGGCTAAGAAGGCTCCGGCTAAGAAGGCTCCGGCTAAGAAGGTGAATCGGAAGGTGTTCGCCAAGAAAAGCGCTGTCAAAAGTTTCGCTTCACGGGCGAGAAAGCACGGCACCCCATTGCGGAAATAGCAGACTCTCAAAATGCTGGTTGCGAGCAGGGGTGCGAAACTCCCCCGATCCAACAGCGATTTTGGGTGTCACTTTTCGTGTCACCCCTGACCCCGAAAAGGCACTGTTTCAGGGTGTGTCACCCTGTTTCATCGCTTCATTTTCTCATTCACAAGCAACACAAATAGAACACGTTGCGACACTACGAGTGTTCATCTGATCTGATTATGAGTCCCCTGCTCTAACCGCTGAGCTACAGGCCCCAGTAGGATGAATGATACTTTTGTGTGAATTGTCACCCCGGAGTGCATACCGTGAGGGAAAACAAAACACCTAAAACCATCGAGCGTGTGACAGCCACAGGGCAATCCGACCACAAAACCACCTTGCTTAGGGCAGCCGAAGCCGGAATACCCGTCTCGTCACCCGACCGACGTATATTGCGATCCGACTGAGGTCAATGGGAAGTCGAAGAAGTGAAATCGATTCCCGCGCCGTTTTGCTGTTTTACGGCTTGCCAGGATTCTTCCATGCGGTCCGGGGTTGCGGATGCTAGATCGAGGCCGTGTTGGAGGAGATCTTGCTCCATGGCGGCAAAACGTCGTTCGAACTTGGTATTCGCGGCGGCCATGAGGATTTCCGGATCGATTTTTCGAAAACGGGCGAGGTTGACGATTGAAAAGAGGAGATCGCCGAGTTCTTCGTCGGCGGCGGCCGAATCGCCTTGTTCGATGGCGGATTCGAGCTCGTCGAGTTCTTCGCGGATTTTGGCGAGCACGCCGGATGAGTCGGGCCAATCGAAGCCGACTTTGGAGGCTTTGTGCTGGAGTTTCGCAGCGCGCAACAAGGCGGGAAGGCCTTTGCCGACGGCATGAAGGTAGGGCTTCGCTTCGTCGCCTTTTTCGCCGCGTTTGATTTCATCCCATTGTTGGAGCACGGCATCGGGGGTGGTGGCGTCGCTCAGCGCGAAAACATGGGGATGGCGACGCACGAGTTTTTCGCTGATACCGCGGGCCACATCGTCGAGACTGAAACGCCCGGCCTCTTCGGCAAGTTCGCTGTGGAAAATCACCTGCAGGAGTAGATCGCCCAATTCTTCTTTGAGGTGGTCGTGATCGCCGCGCTGGATGGTATCGATGGTTTCGTAGGCTTCCTCGATGAGATTGGGGATCAATGAGGCGTGAGTTTGCTCGGCATCCCACGGGCAGCCGCCGGGCGCGCGCAGGCGGTGCATGATGGCACGCAGACGCGCGAGTTGCTGCGAGGCATCCGGAGAATCGATCATTTCAGCGTCGGTCATGAGTCGGGGTTTTGGCGTTCAGATGCTTGGCGGAGAATTTCGCGTTCGTCATCGGTGAGGCTTTGAAACCCTTCGCGTGAAACTTTGTCGAGGATCTGATCCACGGCGGAATCCTCGTCCATGCGGATGTGGGTGCGCGGTCTCAATTTGGATTCGAACGGTGGGCGAGGCACGGCGGGGCGGAAGACTTGGATTCCGGATGGCACGCCGAGCAGGGCGGGATAGCGGACGAGGATGAAACCGAGGATTGCGCCGCCGAGATGGCCCGCTTCGCCGCCTTCATTGCCGCCGATGCTTAACAGGATCGCTCCGATGGAGATGACTAGCAGGGCGATTGCGAGTTGGCGCATCGAGAGTTCGATGGGCGGAAAAAGCAGGGCTACCCGGAGGTCGGGCGCGACGACGGCGACGCCGATGAAAATGCCATAAATTCCGGCCGAAGCGCCGATCAGGCCGGTTTGCATGCTATCGGGCAGCAAGCCGAGAAAAACTAACAGGGTGAAAAAAACCGCACCTGCGCAGCCGCAGAGCAGATAGAAAATCAGGAATTTTTGTGAGCCCCACCAACGTTCCATCCACGGTCCAAAAAAGTAGAGGCCCATCGAGTTGAACAACAAATGGCCGAGACTGCCGTGGAGAAACTGGAAGGTCACAAACTCCCAGAATTGGAATTCAAAAATGGCGGATTGGATCGTGAAGACGCCAAAACTCAACATTTTGTGGTCGATAAACAGATCGAGAAAAAAGATTCCGATGTTCGCGAAGAGCAGCCATTTCACGACGGGCGTGAGTTGCGCCAAAAAACCGCTACTTTGCGGTGCTTGCCGATGATAATCCCGTTCTGCGATGCCCATGCGCTGTTGGCTTAACACGGGGTGGCGCTACCTGCAAGGACGGCACAAGTGTTGGCGATGCAAAAAAGTGATGTAATGAAAGATCGTGACCCCAAAAGACGTTTTTGGAGGTTATGCAACCATCAACCCATCGTTTCGGATCCGAGCGAAGGATTTCCCGGATTCAAGTTACCCTCTGCGCGGTGACGGCATCTGCATGCATGTTATTCGCGGTCAGTGATGCTCAGTCGATTTACCGGAATCCACCGGCGGAAAAACTGATTGTCGAATCGGGGGCCGCTTCGCAGGTGATTGAAAAAGTCCGCGCCCACGCGCCAGGGGTTTTAATGGAGGTTTTTGTAAAGATGGGTGATCCGGTGAAAAAGGGCCAGATCCTGGGACATCTGGAACTCGCTGCCACCAAATATCAACTCGATCTGGCCCGCCTCACAATCGAAAACAATACAAAAATCAAAGCGCTGGAAGGTCAGGCGGATGCGTGGACGGCAACCCGCGAAGAGGCTGAGGAAGGGCTGCGCAAACGCAGGGTGGACAAATCCCGTGTGGAATGGGCGACCGGTATGGAGAAATTTTTCCGGGGCAACTACGAGGCACAACTCGAACAGAAAAAAGTAGAACGGGTTCAATACGAATATTGGAAGCAACAATACGAGAGCCGGTTTTTCCGCGCTCCAACCGATGGCATGGTTTCTGAAATTCTGCTAGAGATCGGCAAGCCGGTGACTTTTGGGTCGCATGTTTTCACGATTGGCAATGAGCATTCTTATATGATTCCGGTATCGGTCCCAGCGGAGTATGCCAGCGAGATTTTTTCCTCCGGCAGCCTTCCCATCCGTAATGCCCAAGACAAACATGTCTCACGCGGATTGGTCGATAGCGTCATGGACGATCCGAAAACGCCCGGCCAAAAAATCATCAAACTTCGCATAGATGAAAGTGATTTCCCTTCCGCAATCAGCGCGAATCTCACCGGCAAAAAATTCGATGTCCTTTTGCCGCAAGCCACACGCAAGACTCCGGCCTCAGGCTGAGGCAATGCCTCCAGAAACAGGATTGAGAAAATAGATGCAATCAAATTATTTACTTGCTCCCTTTAGTGGATTGAACACTCTGGGTGTTGAACAAGGTTACTTAATCAAAGACTGTATTTTAACCACCTCGGCGGCACTACGCCGACGTCGGTGAACAGCGCAGCAGACACTATCTATTCGAAGATTGCGGACGCCGGCAGCCTCACTAAGGACGGTGCGGCTCATTGACCCTCTCCTCAAGCAACTTACGCATACAGGAGCATTCACCGTCAACAACGAAGGTCGTCAGTAGCGATGGGAAGTGCTTTGAAATGCTACGAGGCACTTTGTTATTTCATTTGCACCATGCGATGGCTGAATTTCCGGCGCGTGTGCCGGTGGCGAAACAGCCTTGCATGAGGTATCCACCTGTGGGCGCTTCCCAATCGATCATCTCGCCGGCCACGAAAATTCCGGGAATTGATTTTACCATGAGCGAGGAATCCAGCGCATTCCAACACACTCCACCAGCGGAGGAAATCGCCTCTTCGATGGGACGAGGCCCGGCGAGCGGGATGACGCAATGTTTCACCTCGCGGGCGAGCGCCTCGGCATCGGTCCAAGATTTGCAGGCGAGGATCGCGTGGGCGGCGGGGCTGAGTCGCCAGCGGACGCGGGCGGCGTCGAGAAAATCGCAGCGGACCGATTCCATTTTGGTGACGAGCTGCGCATGGCTGAAGGTGGGTTTAAAATCGATGGCGATGGTGGGTTCCGGCATGGCGCGGAGGGTGGCACCAAGTTGGTAAATCGCCCCGCCCTCGATGCCGTAGTGAGTGACGAGCAATTCGCCGACGGCTATGATATCCCCTGCTCTGACTGCAATATTTTTGAGCGGTTGGCCCTCGGCGGCGGCGAGCACTTCGGTCGGCCATGGGTGGTTCCAACCACAATTCGCGGGGACGAGCGGGTGGCAATCGATGCCGAGAGAAGTAAACCCACGCATCCATTTGCCATCGGATCCGGTCTTCGGCCATGAGCCACCGCCGAGCGCGAAGATGACCGCATTTGCCTCGACGGAAACGCCATTGGCAAATTCCAAGCGGTGTGGACTTCCGGGGGTGAGGCCGGTCCACGAGTGATTCATGGCGAAGCGGCAGCCGCGGGATTTGATGCAGTCGATCCACCGACGCAGGAGCGGTGCTGCCTTGAGAGCTTTGGGGTAAACGCGGCCGCTGGTCGCTTGGAACGTTTCAACGCCCAGTTCGGCGGCCCAGCTGCGGAGTGCAGACGCATCAAAATCCGCGAGCAGATCATTCCAGACACCGGCGGGTTGGTCCGGGCCGGAGTAGCGGGTGACGAATTTCTCGAAATCCTCGCTATGAGTGAGATTCAGCCCGCCTTTGCCAGCGACGAGAAATTTCCGGCCGACTGATGGTTTGGCGTCGAACAAAGTCACCCGCAAGCCCGCCGACGCGGCAATCTCGGCGGCGCGAAGTCCGGCCGGGCCGCCGCCGATGATAGCGAGTTGGATGGGTGATGACATATTGTTAGACAGGAGTTGACAGTAGCGCCCCGGAGAATCCGGTCAATCCCAAGGGTTTGCGGGGTGGGTTGACAGGCCAGCAGTGCGCCGCCATGTTCGCGCCCGCTGCTTCGCCTTCCCCACTCTATGATATTCAAAAGCCTCTGTCGCCATGCCGGAATCGGCGCGAATTCCTATTTGCTTGAAACCCGGAACGCCCGGGTGGTGTTGGACGCCGGAATGCATCCGAAACACGAAGGCTCAGAGGCAATTCCTCATTACGAGTTTCTCGAAGCTGGCAGTGTGGATTCCATCGTGATCACCCACTCGCATCTCGACCACGTGGGAACGCTGCCGGTGTTTCTCCAACAACAAGCACAGGCGAAGGTTTTCCTCACACCCGAGACGGCGGAGTTAGCCTCGGCGATGCTTCACAATTCGGTGAATGTGATGCAATCCAAGCGCATCGAGCATGGCATCACCGAGTATCCGCTCTTCGAGCACCGCGAACTGGATGGCATTACCGAGGGATTCGAGGCGCGCGGAATTGAGCGCCCATTTGATCTCGACCGCGAGGGGACCATGCGCGCGACGTTTCATGATGCGGGCCACATTCTCGGCTCGGTAGGCGTGACGATCCATGCCGCTGGCAAACGAGTGATGTACACTGGCGACGTGAATTTCGAGCATAGCACGATTCAAAAAGGCGCTTTGTTTCCCGAAGAAACCGTCGATGCGTTGATTGTGGAAACCACCCGTGGTGAGCAAGCGCGCAAACCGGAATATGACCGGGCCACGGAAGAAAATGCTTTTGCCGCAGCCATCAAGGGCGTGTTAGATCGCAAGGGTTCGGTGCTGGTTCCGGTGTTTGCGATGGGCAAAACCCAGGAGGTGTTAGCGATGATTCACCGCTTTAAAACCGAAGGGCTCATCCCGAAAAGCACGCCGGTCTATATCGGCGGATTGAGCACCAAGATGACGCATGTGTATGACCGGTTTTGCGAGGTTTCCCGCAGGCACCTGCCGGGTTTCCGCTTTCTCAAGGACATGGATATCGAGGGCAGCGGAAAAAAACGCAAGGGACCCATTCCGTTCGCTTCCGGATGCATCTATGCGTTGTCGAGCGGCATGATGTCTGAAAAAACCGTTTCTAACATCTTCGCACGCCAAGGTGTTTTGGAAAACGCGCGGCACGGCTTGTTTTTCGTCGGCTATGCCGATCCCGAGACGCCGGGCGGAAAGATCCGACTGGCGAAACCGGGCGAGAGTGTGTTGCTAGATCCCGCGTATCCGCCGGTCAAACTCAACTGTGAGATGCGGATCTTTGACTTCAGTGGTCACTCCACACGGGATGCGATCGCTGACTACATCGTCAAAGTGCGGCCCAAAAAAGCCTTCCTCGTTCACGGCGACGATGGTGCGGTCGAGTGGTTCCGCGGGGAAATCCAGCGGCGTCTTCCGGAAACGCAGGTGATCGTCCCGCTGCCCGGCGAGGAACACAACCTCTGAGGATGGGCGTGGCTTTTCGGCTTAAAAAAGATCACGAAAGCTATTTTCAAAGCACTGGGCATCGCATAGTTATTCGCCGATGAAAAACACCCCGGTTCGCATAGGGCTTTTTGGTATTGGCCTGGATACCTATTGGCCGCAATTCAGCGGTTTGAGGGAACGGCTTGAAGGTTACCTTGGTGAAGTCCATGCGAAACTGGAACGTCCGGGAGTGGAAATCGTGAACCTCGGCCTGATTGACACGCCGGAAAAAGCGATGGAAGCCGGGCATCGATTCCGCCGCGAAGATGTGGACATCATTTTTCTCCACGTCACGACGTATGCCCTGTCTTCCACCGTGCTACCGGTCGTGCGCCGGGCGAAGGTGCCCGTCATCATCTTGAATCTCGCGCCTGAAGCGGCGATCGACTACGCATCCTTCAATCAGATGGGTGACCGCACGGCCATGACCGGAGAATGGCTTGCGCATTGCTCTGCTTGTCCGGTGCCGGAGATTGCGAATGTTTTCAAGCGTGCGGGAATCCCCTTCGAGCAAATCACCGGCATATTGCGCGAAGACCCCGAATGCTGGAACGAGGTGGATGCTTGGACCGATGCCGCGCGCGTCGCGCATGTGATGTCTCACAACCGGCTCGGGCTGATGGGCCATTATTACAATGGCATGCTCGATATCTATTCGGACACGACTCTTCAGTGTGCCACGTTCGGCGGGCACATGGAAATCATCGAAGTGGATGAATTGGCGGCCATGCGGCGCGATGTGAGTGATGCCGAGATCGCGGATCGGGTGGCACATTTCCGTGAGGAATTCGATGTGCAAAACGATTGTTCACAAATGGAGCTGGAACGTTCCGCCCGCACGTCCGTCGCACTTGATCGATTGGTGGCGGAGCATGATCTTGGCTCGATGGCGTATTATTACATGGGCACCGGCAATGCGGATAATGAAGATGCGATCAGTTCGATCATTCTAGGCAACTCACTGCTCACTGCCCGTGGAATCCCGGTGGCTGGCGAGTATGAGGTGAAGAATGCGCAAGCCATGAAAATCATGGATAGCTTCGATGCCGGCGGCTCGTTCACCGAATATTATGCGATGGATTGGAAGGAGGATGTCGTGTTGATGGGGCATGACGGACCCGGGCACATCGCCATTGCTCAGGGCAAAACTAAGGTGCGTCCGCTGAAAGTCTATCATGGCAAGGTCGGTCGCGGATTGTCTGTTGAAATGTCGGTCAAACACGGACCGGTCACCTTGCTTTCCGTCATCGAGGCCGAGGGCGGCCGTCTGAAGCTTCTGGTCGCGGAAGGAGAATCCGTTCCCGGTCCGGTGCTTGAAATCGGAAATACCAACAGCCGCTACAAATTCCCCATCGGCGCGAGGCGTTTCGTGAATGACTGGAATGCCCAAGGCCCGGCGCACCACTGCGCGGTAGGAGTCGGACATCTTGCCGACAAGATCGGAAAACTCGGACGCCTGCTGGGCGTGGAAACCATCCGGGTTTGTTGATAGATGTTAGACCTTGGCGACTTCACGAGGTTTTCTCGGGACCAGCGCTCTAAATGCGATCCCGAGTCCGCCGACGACGAAGAGGCCGGGAAACCAGATCGAGTATCCCGGAGCGAGCGAGTCCGGTTTCAACACGGCGAATTCCGGATTCGAGGGGTTCACGCGGCAAGTTGCCTTCATCCCGGCGGGATATTGGCGCATTTGGTTTTCGCCACGTTCGCGTTTTGACGACCACCCGCTACCCCGCAACGAGATGTGATCGCCGGTGAGAGGTTCGCCCTGCCACTCGTAACCGAAGCTCAGGGAGTGGCGGTATTCGCGAGGAGATTGAGGGTCGTGGAGGCGTTCGTCGATTTCTGAGGTGATGATCACGCAGGGGACTTCCGGCCAAGTGCGCATGTCGCGGGCACGCAGATAGCTGCGTCCGAGCAATGCGACGAAAAGCGCTCCAATCAGGGCCACCGTGAGTCCCAGCATGACCAGAAACCAGCGGCCGCCGGGGCTGGTTTCTTGCCGGGGGCGAGTTGGGGTTGAGTTTTGAGCGGGTGGCATGGCGCGCTGTTGATGAGGGATGGCGGGCCAGATGGCCACCTGAAATCATCGTCCGTGACTTTTGGGAGATCCCGGCGTTAATTCCTGCACATGAGATTTCGCCACTTGTCATTGATTCTGAGCTTCGCGCTGGTCGCGATGCTCGGGTATTGGCTCGCTCGAACCACCATGCCGCGCCAAGAGCAGCATGCAGACACTGCCGAAGTTCCTGAAACGCCGCACCGCCCCATGATCGCGGTGGAAGAAATGCCGAAATTCCGTCGGGGCGAGCGAACTCCGGGAGGGTCGAACGATGACGCTGCCGCAAATGCCGGGGCTCTGGAAAACCAGCGAGTGCTTGCTTTCAAAGACCAAGCCGCCCTATCCCTTTTTCTTGATCGAGCAGGTGACCGCATCCAACTAATGGGCCGCTTGGATGCGCTCAACGCGTTGCGTATCGGGTTTTCTGATTACGGCGATCTCCTCGCGCTGTTAGATGGCAGCGAAGAACAATCGTTTATTTTTCCCGTGACCATTCCAGATCTTCCTGAAGGCAGTGTGCAACCGGGAGCCGTGGCATTGGGAAACCGCTTGCTCGAATGGCTTGGCATCAGCGAGGACAACTCGGCGTGGGGCAAGGGTGTGCAGATTGCAATTTTGGATACGGGTGTCACCTCTCACTCGGCATTTTCGGGAGCCATTCGGACCTTTAACCTAGTGGATCTGCCTGCGGATCTTTCGCTCCAAAATGGCCATGGCACTGCAGTGGCTTCATTCATCTTGGGTAACGATTCGCTCACTCCCGGCGTGGCACCTGGCGCTGAGGTTTATTCATATCGAGTCGCCAACGACGACGGCAAGTCCGATAGCTATGTGCTGGCTCAGGGGATCGTCGCAGCTGCGGATGCACGGGTTTCTCTCATGGTCATCGCGATGGGAAGCAACGGAGACAGTGCGTTGGTTAGAAATGCGATCGCTTATGCCATGGAGAGAGGTGTGATGATTGTTGCCGCAGCAGGCAATAATGGCATCAATCAGGTTTCCTTTCCGGCGGCCAACGACGGAGTGATCGCCGTTGGTGCCGTCGATGCACTCGGCAACCATCTCGAATTTTCCAACGCGGGAAATGAGATCGCGATTTCCGCACCGGGTTATGGACTGAACGCCGCATGGACCGATGATCGCGCAGCCAGCGTGACCGGGACATCATTCAGCGCCCCTATCATCGGCGGACTGATCGCGGCCATGATGACGGAGGCTGGCTCCGAAAATTTATCGGCGGCGCAGGCGTGGAATCTCCTCACCACCTACCTCAATGACGGCGGTGCGGCGGGCACGGATCCGGAGCTTGGAGCGGGCATGCCGGATATCGGCCGTGTTTTGACAGGCACCACTCCCGGGGTATATGACGCCGCGCTGGCATCCCAGCGGATTCTCCCGGCGGATGCAGGAAATCCCTACGGCCAAGTTGAAATTCTGGTGCAAAATCGTGGCACGGAACCCTTAGTGAATACCACTGTTAGAATCAATGCAGCTGGCCGGGAAACCGTGGTAAACATAACATCCATCGCGCCAGATGCCGTGCAAACCGTCCGGGTTCCTGTGACGCAACCGCCCACCGAAGGAAGCAACAGCTTCAGTGTCGACTCGAGGGTCATGCTGGGTGGGGGCGTGAAAGACATCAAACCCTCGAACGACCGTCGTGTTGAAAGCTATGCACCAGTTGTTAATCCGTAGTGGGTTAGCACTGCTATTAGTTGGGTCGGCGCTGGCCGCACCAGCGACGCGTGATGCCCCGAATCTCGCAGCAATTCCAGCGGACCAACTGCGAGTCGCGGGCAATGCCTGCGGTCCCACCGCATTGCTCAATGCGTTTCGGTTTGGCAACGAGGACTGGCAGCGGGCCTCCAACGCCATCACTGGCAAGAACGATCAGGAGCGAATTTTAAAAATCATCCGTGAGATTGGGATGCGCCCGTCCAAGCATGTCCCGGGCCACCCACGCTGGAGCCGCCGCGGGGTGAGTCTAGCCGATCTGCGGGACATGGCGGACGAAATGGCTGCCGGGCAGTACCTTCCGCAGTTTAGTGATGAGGTGTTTTTTCTCAAACCACGGGAAAGCCCGGAGAAACTGCTTCGGCGCGTCCACCAGAGGCTCGAGAAGTCGCTCGCCAAAGGTCTGCCCCCGATCATCAGTCTTCGCCGTTACGCATTGCGCAAGTCGCCTGCAGGAGCAGCACCGCAATGGGTGGTTACCGACGCGCATTTCGTCACGCTCACGGCCATTCCGCGAAAGCTCGACTCACAGGCCACCCAGTTTACAGTCAGTTACATCGATCCCTTGGGTGGAAAGCGTTGCCAAGGAACGGTCGGCGTGCCAGAGCGCCCGGTATTCGCCGATGCTGCCGGGCAGTCATTTTGTCTGGAGGCTGGCTTCCCACAAACCTCCGTTGGCAAAAGCCAGCGTGACAAAAATGGACAAACCTTTCTGGCAGTTTCCGCCGCCATGGGGCGCTGGTGATTCATTCAACATGTCTTCTACTTGCCATAGCGCCGGATTCGCGCATCTTGCCACAGCGACTTCCATTCATGACCAAACATTCAATCACATCCGCATCACCGCCCGCGCTCCATTGGTATTCGGGACCGCGGTTGTGGCGTGTCTTTAAGAAAGTCGCCGCTAAAGCCAGTCGCAAGACACTTTATTCCGCTCTGATTCTTTTTTACTGCCTGAAAGACCGGGATACGCCAAATTGGGCCAAAGGCGTGATTGTCGGTGCGCTGGGATACTTAATCATGCCCGTCGATATGATTCCGGATCTCATTCCCGGCGCTGGATACGGCGATGATTGGGGAGCGATCGTTGCGGCCTTGGCGACCGTAGCCGCCTACATCAAGGACGATCACAAGGCCAAGGCAGAAGCGCAAGTCGTCCGACTATTCGGCCATCCCAATCCACCGACACCCCCAGAATTTAGTGAATAAATCCGTGGAAAAAAGAGTATCAATGCCCGGCAAGCAGCACCGTTCATCATGAAATCCGCAGTTTTCTTATTCGCTATCTGGTGTGTTACGGCCGTCTTTGCCCAGGCGATTGTAAAAATCGATGACGATGCGTTTGGCAAACCGCTTGGTGGTTGGAACAAGCGATCCGCACGTGCTGCCGAATATCCACTCTCCGGCGCGACCTACCGCACTTACAAACCCGAAGTCAGCCCCACCCCGGATGGCGGCCTGTTTGTTTCGGTGCGCATTGATCATGTCCGCAGTTGGTTATCATCCGATGACCATGCGACTCTTGAAATCACTATCAACTCCGTAGGGATGATCGTCGGTGCCCAATCCAACATTGCGATTCAAGGGCGTTCGATTTCCAGTGACGTCATCCTCGGTACCAACGTGGCCGGAAACCAGGCGGTCGGAATGGACCGCGCTGTGCAGATTGGCACCGATCTCGTCGCCAATCTATCCGCAAAATTGCTGCGCGAAAAAATCGTGGAAGCCGGGCGCGTTTCCTTTCCGGCCGTCGTCCGCCACAATTACAATCTCCTCTTTCAATCGATCCGCGTCGAAGAAACCCCTGCCGCAACCGTGGTTCCCACCGAGCCTATCGAACCGCCAGTCGCCCCGCCGTCCAATCCGCCTACACCTGAAGCAGTACCTGATAAACCTTCCACCGCTCCCGTCACACCACCTCTCGATATCAAGCCATACGCCACTCCCGGCGCAAGTCCCACCGGCCCCGTGAAATGACGGCCTCAAGGAGCAGCGGATGTGTCCGCCGATGCCCATGAAAAGCCTATGAGATGAGCAGAGCGCTTTCCATAGCATCATCATAGCCGGGATGGACACGTTGCGCCCCTCCTCTATCCAGGATAAAATCGGTTAGCCTATTTCGTGAAGCACGAGGTCACCACCATGACTTTGTAATTCGAGAGCATCAGTGCTTCAAGCGGGTAGTCACCTGTATTGATTTCCTTCAAACCTTCGTCTGCGGAGGGTATCGTATTGCGTGGGAAATCCACATGGAAATGGCCGCTGCTGCTGATTCCATCAATGAGTGCCCAGCGAGAAGGTTCGGCAACCACCTTATCCTTATTGGAGAAAACGATCAGCACTGGACGACTTTTCGTTAGGTCTCCACGAATGAGTTCCGTCACTTGCTTGACATGATCCGGACCCAACGTGTGGAGAATTGGCTTACTGCGAAAACCCGTTATTTTAACGATATGATCGATCAATTCTTTTTCGTGCTTTGTTTCTTCAAACTGCATTTCATGAAGTTTCAACTGACGGATCTGATTCAACACGCTTTGAAAGAACCCATCGATTTCTTCCAAACGCATCGGAAAATCACCATCTCCGGGATTCCAACTCAATTGGTTAAAATCGACTTCGGCCGCTTTCGATGGACCACTCGACATGGAGCTAAACTTCGCTGGACGATAGTAAGCGATGAGTTTGGCCAAGGCACAGGTCGGACTGTAATCCATGAACCACTCGCTGCTTGAATTGCTATATCGCTTGAAAAGATAATCGTTGTTCGAAAAAGAATCCGTGAATAAGGGCCCAATGCTGGCAGGTTGATTCGTAGTATCAGGAGTCTTAACGATTTTCTCCTCATCGCTGTAGCGAACACCAAGGCCGTTGGTCGCGAAAGCACGCACATAATAGGTCGAGTTTGGAGTAAGATTCATGGCATGACCGCGGTAACATTCACGGTGAGCAAGGACGTAAGTCCCGTCACGGACGGTTGGATTCTTAGTGGTTGACCAACAGAAACCATAGTTGGTCTTTAAGGGTTCTCCACGGAATTTAATCGTGCAGTCCATCGTGAAGCTCGTGGGTTGAACATTACTGATTTCATCTAAACGGATCTGCGGCAACATGGAATGGGTGTAGGCACTGCCAGTGATCGGATTGCGGTTGATTACTACTTCAAAAGTGAGCGTATCACCATTTTCTTCGATGCTTTTGAATGAAACCCCGCCGTCGAGAAGATTGGGGAGACGAGAGGATGGTTCCGTGGTCATGTTAAATTCCGTGCGCCGATGGCCTTTGCCAAACAGGCATTCCTCGGTGTCGCCATTACCCCGGAAAAATGGATCATTCGGGCGGTAAACATAAAAGTAATCCGGCGAGCCCAAGTAACTCAGTAATCCGAGGTTCACCACGGAGATGAGCATGCCTTCATGGCTCGGACCAACGCCCACTGAGTCGTTTTCCTTGTGGACGTATTCCACATGATACAGATAGTGCGGGTGATTGCTGGGAATCAGGTAGCCTACCGCTTGATCGCTTTTGGGATCGATGTGCCGGGGATGCAGGGTGTAGGTGCCGGAGGTCTGGATGGTCGGGTGGTTTTGCTCCTTGATGTAAGCATGGTGGTAATATCGGCTGAAGGCATTGGCCGTTGGCCCATATGCAATGAGGCTTGCCGCGCCACCGATGCCATCATTGAAACGACCGATTCGATAGACGTCCGGCGCACCGAGACAATGCCCAACCTCATGGGCGAAGACACCACCGCCGAAGTCGTTGATCTGAATCTTGGAATTTGGCCACGCAGGCTCACCCCACTTGCAAACAGGTGCGTAATGATCCCAAGGATCGAATTCATCAATCGGCAGCTCATCTTTTTTGTCCTTGCGAGACCTCGCAGTCCTTTTTCTATCTGAATCAGTGCTCTCGTTTGGATAGAACTTCAAAAGTGCTTCTGTAACATCTTCGCTCTGTGAGGTCGGTCGGGTCGTGACGTAGTTGTAGCAAATGAAACGGGGCTTGGTGCCACGGTAGTATTTGTTGGCGTGGCGAATGGCGTTTTGATTCATTTTTTCGACTCGTTCATCGCCTTCTCTTCGCTCTTTCCAGCCCATCGGGTTGCTCCAACTGTGGTACTCACAGTAATAGCCATAGAAATTTGGATCTTGGTAGAAATGGCCCTCTTCAGTCATCACGGCGATTTTAGGCCATGCGATACCGTTGCTATAGATTTTGAAATACTCCTCCTGATTGACAATGGTGGAGTATTCCGAGGATTTTTTGTTGCCCGTTGGATCAGCCTCTAGGTTGGTATCGGTAACCCGCTCTAAAGTGCTGATGGCTTGACGGAGATCACCCGCGAGAGCCGTTTCCTTGAACGTGATAATAATGACACCAACCGGAAATTCACCGGTGACCACCGGTTGTTTGGCTGGACTGAAACTTGGCACTGGTGACGCCTTGGGAGCTTTCGCTTTCATCCTCTCCGCTCCCAGAACCGGATTGGCAAGGCATGTCACAGCGATCAGCAAACGCCCCACCGCCCTCATCATGCTTTTGCCGCGGGAAGTCCTCCTCCGTTGAGTCCAGTTCGATTCGTGTTCTAAATTCAGGGCCGCAGCCGGACTCATTGGGGGTTCCATATACCTCTAAAATTAAACGGCCCCTGCCCCGGTGACAAGAAAATCGCTGTAACTCTTACGAAACGGCTCGAATGTACCAAATCTGTTCTTGCACTTCGGTAGGCGTGTTTTCAAGGTTAGACATTGCCATGAATGATTTAACACACGCCACACGTCGTCAGTTTTTAAAATCCTCCCTCACGGTCGCAGGCGCGGTTTTTGCCGCACCACAGATCGTCCGATCCCAAACACTCGGCAATGCCACCAAGGCCGCTGCTAATTCGCGGATTGGCATGGGTTTCATCGGTATTGGCCTGATTTCAGAAGGCCACGTGGCGTCGTTTCCCGGCATGAAGAACGTCCAGCCGATCGCCGTGTGCGACGTGCGCGAAGGTCAGGTGAAAAAGGGACAGGAAATACTCAAAAAGAAAGGATTTGATGGAATTATAGGCACCACGAAATTCGAGGAGGTGCTCGCCAATCCGGACATTCAAGCGGTCTGCGTGACTACACCGGATCATTGGCACGCGGCGATCGCGCTGGCGGCGATGAAGGCGGGCAAGGATGTGTATGTAGAGAAGCCGATGACGCTAACCATTGAAGAAGGAAAAGCCTTGGTGGCAGCAGAGAAAAAATATGGCCGCATCGTGCAGGTGGGTAGCCAGCAACGATCGGGGGTCCATTTCCGTATCGCGGTAAATCTAGTGCGCAACGGCTTGATCGGCGATATCAAGGAGGTTTACTGTCGGCTCGGTGAATTTCCGCCGCCGCCCGAAAAAGAGGTGATCGTTCCGGTGCCTGCGGGATTCGATTACGACCGCTGGATCGGACCCACACCGTTTTTCGAGCACTCGGAAAACCGGGTGAAGGGCAACTACGGCGGCGGATGGCGTTGCTACTGGGAATACGGCAGCCGCAAATTCGGCGATTGGGGCGCGCACCATTTCGACATCGTCCAGTGGGCGCTCGGTCGCGATGAAACCGGACCGGTCGAGTTCATTCCTATGGGCTTTGAGGGAGCAGACGCTCTACACTACCGTTATGCCGACGGCATCACTGTCTGGCGCGACAAGAAAAATCCCGATAACGGCCACTCGATCCGCTTCGTCGGCACCAAGGGTGAAGTTTTCGTGGACCGCGGAAAGGTGGATGCCTCGCCGAAAGAACTACTCCGTCACACATACGGCCCGAATGATGTCCAAGTGTATGAGTCAAAGGACCACCGCGCGAATTTCATCGAGTCGATCGAGACGCGCAAACCGACGATTTGCCCTGCTTCCGTGGGCCACCGCACAGGCACCATTTGCCAACTCTCCGGGATCGTCCAACGGCTCGGCCGCGCGGTCAAATGGGACCCTAAGACCGAACAAATCGTCGGCGACAAGGAAGCAGCAGCCATGCAAGACCGTCCGCGCCGCAAAGGCTACGAGATGCCTGCTTAAGGCGAATCGCTCACACCTCGGCGATGCGCCGCGCGATGTGGGCGAGAGATTCGTCGATGCGATCAATCAAAATCAGGCACAAATCACCGCTATTTAGGCGGTCAAGTGCCGCATCGATTGCGCAAAATTCACCCCGGATCTCCTCGGTCCGGGTGGTTCGACTCGCATTTTTCAAACCATCACGCAACAAAGCGAGAACTTCACCATCCGCGCGGCCACGCTGGCAATCATCCTGATAGAGAATCACTTCGTCGAAGGCCCCGCCGAGGATTTCCGTTTGCTGGCGGAGATCCTCATCGCGGCGATCACCCGCGCCGCTCACGACGACTAGGCGGCGGTTTGCAGGCATGCTGCCGACGGCTTGGACCAATGCTTGAATTGCGTCCGGATTGTGACCGTAATCCGCGATGAGGGTGGCACCACGATAGGTGAACACATTAAATCGACCCGGAGCGGTGAAAGCATCACTGATGAAAGTAGCCATGCCACGGAGAATGGTTTCCCAAGAAATTCCGAGACCCCATGCCGCAGCGATGGCTGCCATCGAGTTCTCAATTTGAAACTGGATAGTGCCGTTGCGAGTGATGGGAATCTGGCTGAGGGCCACACGGTAACGAAGTTTGCCCTTCGCGCCAACGATGGCATCCCCATCGACAAAAACGCCGCGCTTGCCCAAAGCAAGATGATTGGCGAGCACCCGTTCATGGCGGTCACGAGCAAAAAATGTGACGGATCCTGAACAAACATCGGCCATACTGGCGACGAATGGGTCAGCGGCGTTGAGGACGGCCACACCGTGTTTGGCGACGCTGTGGACAACGACTCGCTTGACCACCGCGAGATCTTCAACGGTGCAAATGTAATTCAAGCCGAGGTGATCGCCCATGCCAATGTTGGTGATCACGGCCACGTCACAACGGTCAAAGCCGAGGCCTTCGCGCAGAATACCACCACGAGCAGTTTCCAAAACCGCGGCGTCCACATCGGGATGAAACAAAACGTTGCGGGCACTGCGCGGACCACTGCAATCGCCAGTATCAATGCGTTGGTTGGCGATGTAAACTCCATCGGAATTTGTCATTCCAACGCGCTTGCCGGAAAGCCCTAACAGATGCGCAATCAGTCGAACGGAAGTGGTTTTTCCATTGGTTCCGGCCACAGCGACGACCGGGATTCTGCCATCTTCACGTTCGTCGAACATGGTGGAAATGATGGCCTCGCCGACTGGTCGGCCTTTGCCAAACGATGGCTGCAAGTGCATGCGAAGGCCGGGTGCGGCATTCACCTCGATCACTCCGGCCGCCTGGTTTTCCAAAGGAGTTAGAACGCTTTCGCAAACCACGTCCACGCCGCACAAATCGAGCCCGACCATTTGCGCAGCCGCCACGGCACGGGCCGCGAGCTCCGGGTGTACATCGTCAGTCACATCCGTGGCGGTGCCACCGGTGCTGAGGTTGGCATTGTTGCGCAAAATCACCCGCGCGCCCCTGCGAGGCACCGATGCGGCATCAAAGTCCTGATGAGCCAAGGTCGCGAGTGCGATTTCATCCAAACGGATCTTGGTGAGTGATGTTGCATGTCCGGAGCCGCGTTGTGGGTCGCTATTCACCACATCCACGAGCTCCTGAATCGTGTGTTCACCATCACCGATCACGCATGGCGGTTCACGGCGGGCGGCGGCGATCAGACGATCACCAATCACCAATAAGCGAAAATCCTGTCCCGTTAGATATTGTTCCACCATCACGTTTTGGCTTACTTCATGAGCGGCATGATAGGCAGCCAAGACATCCTCCCGGGTTTTAACATTGGCGGCCACACCTTTGCCCTGGTGTCCATCGCGCGGCTTAATGACCACCGGACCTCCAAGCTCGCAGGCGGCGGCCCATGCATCTTCGGCATCGGTGACCGGGCGGCCCTTGGGCACAGGCACCCCGGCAGAATCTAATAATTTTTTAGTGAGTTCCTTGTCTTGTGCGATCGATTCGGCGATGGCGCTGGAGCTATCCATTTCCGCCGCTTGGATTCGGCGTTGTTTGCTGCCCCAGCCAAACTGCACCAAACTTCCTTCCGTGAGACGGCGATACGGAATGCCGCGGGCGATGGCGGCTGCGACGATCGCCCCGGTGCTCGGACCTAGGCGGACATCTTCGTCAAGGTCACGCAGCCGTATGAGCGCGGAATCCAGGTCAAACGGCGCATCGTCGAGAGCAGACACACACAGTTCGAGCGCCAATTCCACGGCCAGCCGTCCCACCGCCTCCTCGGTGTATTCGACTATAACCTGATAGATTTCGGGATCAAGAGTGGCCACCGAGCGACTGAACGCAACCGGACAACCGGCTTGAGCTTGCAAGCCGAGTGCTGCCAATTCCAGCACGGAAACTAACGAAGCATCGGGCGGAAATGAGCTGATCTGGGGAAAACGTTCGCGCAGTCGATCCTCGAAGCCGGGCAGGCGGTCCAAGAAATATTCCTGACCGCTACAACTGACGAGTGCCTGAATCGCAGTGTGAAGTCCCCATAGATTTGGTCCGCGCAGTGCCCGAATGTTAAGAATTTTCATGCGTTGAGTGGAATCGAAGGCGCAAAGATCGGAGTCGTAATATCGGCCGCAGTGACCTCGTCCGGTTCATCGGAAAAGGTCTCGACTCCGGTGCGGATGATGTGAGTGGCGATTTCTAACGCCCATGCGGCAGCCACGGCGGCCAACACGGTTTTCAAGCGTTCGGGCGATGGATTACCACCGAGGAAGGGAATATCGGCCAAGGGTAAGAGCCGCGATTCTTCGGTGGCGGTGGCAAGAATCAAGCTGTCTCCACGCACAAACACAGCCCTTCCCCCACCCGCAAGATGCTCGTGCAGCACCACCAAATCGGCCTCCAAGGCAAAGAAAATTACCTTACCGTCGCACAACGGTGCCATTTCCACCACCATCGGATCCTCCGCACTCAAGACCGCGACCCCGTCTGCTAGAACCACGTCCACTTGACTGCGAAACACTTGGAAAACCTGCTCTGGATTTTCGATGTAGAATCTTCCATAATGTTGACTGGGCTTGATGCCGGTCACCACCGCCACTTGGCAGCGGTCATAGGCCAGACCCTCTCCGAGCATCACGTCCGCACTATTTTCCAAAACAGCGGCTTCCACCGCCCGGTTCATCAACACCTGAGTGGCGCATCGCCAAGTCCCGCAATCACCGGTTTGCACCCTTCGGCGGTCCAAAAATAAACCATCGCCACATGCCAAGCCGGTAAATTTTCCACTAAGCCGCAAAAACTCCGTCACCCAATGTGCGACATCGGTCGTACCATCGGTTCCGGTGATCCCAACCACTGGAATCCGCCCAGTATCGCCGCCCGGAAATAAATGATCCACAATCGCACGGCCAACCGGCCGAACCTCTCCCGACGCCGTCTGCAAGTGGTGAATCAATCCGGGTGCCTCATGCACTCCGGAAATCGCTCCGTGTTGCGCGACCAGAGGTCTGGCAATATCATCCGCCAGCACATCCACTCCCGCGATGTCGAGACCGATCACTCGCGCTGCCAAACAAGCGGCACTTGCCGTAGCAGGATGGACCTGGTCGGTGACGTCCACCGCATTGATAGAATTTTCCGCCGCCACATCCATCCGTGACGCAGCCACCAGCAAACCACCCACCACTAACAATCGATAAGAGAGGCGCGCATCCTGCCCCTCTGGGAATTCGGCCGAATCCACCACCGGCAAACCACACGCAGCCAACAAACGGGCGCTCAGTTCCGGATCACTGGCGATCCCTTGGGCAATCGCACCAGTGCGGTCACTTTGCGCGGCCCAAATGCGCCGCTGGCGTGAGCCATAGCCGAGTTGCACGAGATTATCGGCAGACAAGCGGATGGCAGGAATCCCGCGCTCTTTGGCGATTGCGGCATTGACAATGCAGGAGGTGTTAGGAGCTAGCAGATATTGTCCGGCGATTTCCCGCAAGCGGGCGTGGGTAGCCTTAATATCAAATGGCGTGTCCTCGATGGCGGCCATCACCAAATCCCGCGCGGCGTGAAGACAGGCTCGGGTAACTTCCTCCTGCCATGCCTGAACCACCACTTTATATACTCCCCTGACGCCAGTCTCACGGGCCCTACCAAATCCGCCGGGTGTGCCTGCTAGATTCTGAAGCTCCAGCGTGACGTGTTCGAGGATGTGTCCTGGCCATGTCCCCTCGTGCAGGCGCTTCAAAAATCCTCCCGGCTCTCCATAACTGCAACGATGCTCGGACAAGGTCGGCAACCACGCACAAAGGCGATCCACAAATCCTGGAATCGTGTTTGAAGGGCAATCCTCCAATTCTCCGATATCCACCCATGCCTCTAACACCGGTCGATAAGTCCATAGATTTGGACCTCGCAGGGATAGTATTTCAAGAAAACGAATGTCGCGGTGTTTCATGAAGTCGATGATAACGGTGTTTCGGCACCGCAGAGGTGACGGCGTTTGTTTCCGGTTATGGGCTGCAAATCAAGCTTCGTGTCGGAAAACAAATCAATCAGGCAGTCCGTTCAAGCTGACAAATTGGTTTGCATGATCCGAAAAACGGGTCAAAACCCGCCTCAGCCCTTCACCGTGCCATTCATTGCCAGTGTGAAAACCGGGCCTTTTTCCGATGTCCGCAGCCGGTATCACTGGTCCACAATCCACCCCGTCGTTCGTTCCGGAACCATGGCGGAAAGAAATTGCCGCCTTGTGCAAAGGGGATTCTGTGGTCGCCGGACTCGAATTGGATCTCACCCCGCGCCTTCACTTCGGCCAAGGCATCGTCGTCCTCACCGAGCGGCAAGTGCTAGCCAAGTCCCCCGGCGAGTCGGAGTGGAAACGCTGGGATTTGCGCCCGGGCCTGCGGCTGGAACATCGCGACCACGCCGGTGTGGGCACTTTGGATTTGCGCGATGAAACAAGCTTGCTGGCACGGTGGCGGCACACCTTGGGGCGGGACGCAGCCCTCAGGCGTCTCACCGAACCCTTTCAAGCACTCCTCACCGCTTTGGTGGAAAATCGCCCGATGACCCCGACGGTAGATGTCGTCTGTCCGGTCTGCGAGTCCACGATTCCGGCGGGCCAGGATGAATGCCCGACTTGCACGAAAACCGTGCTCGCCCCGCCCTCGCCCTGGACGTTGTTCCGCCTCTGGCGCTTCGCCCGTCCTTACAAACGCTCCTTGCTCGCCGGATTTGTCCTGACCTTGCTGGCCACCGGAGCCACGTTAGTACCCCCTTACCTAACTATGCCGCTGATGGATCAGGTGCTCATTCCATTTCAAAACGGCAAACCCATCGATAGCCACCAAGTGATGTGGTTACTCGGTGGCTTGCTGGGCGCGGCATTTCTCGCTTGGTTTCTCGATTGGGCGAAAACCTACATTCTCGCGCTGGTCAGCGAACGCATCGGCGCGGATCTCCGCACCACCACTTACGAACACTTGCAAGGGCTCTCACTAGAATACTTCGGCGGCAAACGCACTGGCGATCTGATGGCCCGAATTTCTTCCGGCAGCGACCGCATCTGCGTGTTCCTCTCGTCGCATCTGCTAGATTTTGCCACCGATCTCCTGATGATCCTGATGACCTCGGTCATCCTCGTTTCAATCAACCCGTGGCTGGCCCTGGTGACATTGGCGCCACTCCCACTGATCGCATGGTTGATCCACCTCGTGCGAAACAAACTTCACCACGGCTTCGATCAAGTCTATCGAATCTGGTCGGAAGTCACCAGCGTGCTGGCGGATACCATCCCCGGCATCCGCGTGGTGAAGGCTTTTGCCCAGGAAAAACGCGAGGCCCAGCGCTTCCGCGAAGCCAACGCCCGGAACCTCGTCGTCAATGATCGAGTCAACAAAGTGTGGTCGCTTTTCACGCCGACGGTTACATTTTTCACTGAAGTTGGTTTGTTAGTCGTCTGGGGATTCGGCATCTGGCAGGTTTCCAAAAATGAAATCTCGGTGGGTGTCTTGGTTGCCTTTCTCGCCTACATCAATCGCTTCTACTCGCGTCTCGGCTCGATGAGCCGGATCGTTTCGGTATCCCAAAAGGCCGCCGCTGGAGCCAAACGCATCTTTGATATCCTCGACCATGCTTCAAGCGTTCCGGAGCCCACTCATCCAGTGCATCTCGATCATGTCCAAGGCGCCCTCGAATTGCAGAATGTCTCATTCCGCTACGGCACCCGCACCATCCTGCAAGACGTCAATCTAACCATCAATCCCGGCGAAATGATCGGCTTGGTCGGCCACAGCGGATCGGGCAAGAGCACGCTGGTCAACCTGATCTGCCGTTTCTACGACGTCGCGGAAGGCTCGATCCGCCTCGAAGGCGTGGACATCCGCTCGCTACCGGTCTCCGAATACCGCCGGAATATCGGCCTTGTCCTCCAAGAACCATTCCTGTTTTTTGGCACGATCTCCGAAAACATTGCTTACGGAAATCCGGAAGCGTCCCGCGAGGAAATCATCGCCGCCGCCCGCGCGGCTCACGCCCACGAATTCATCCTCCGCCTCCCGCAAGGATACGATTCGTTAGTCGGCGAACGTGGCCAAGCCCTATCCGGCGGCGAACGCCAACGCATTTCCATCGCCCGAGCCCTGCTCATCGATCCGCCGATCCTCATCCTCGACGAGGCCACCTCTTCCGTCGATACCGAGACCGAAATGGAAATCCAAGCCGCCCTCGACAACCTGATCCGCGGTCGCACCACACTCGCCATCGCCCACCGTCTATCCACTTTGCGACGTGCCAACCGCCTCGTCGTGCTCGACCGCGGACAAGTCGTGGAAGAAGGCCAACACGAGGAGTTACTCGCTAAAAAAGGCGCGTATTACCGCCTCGACCGCGCCCAAACCGAATCGCTCGCCGGCATCGCCAGCCCTAAATCCGACGCCGACGATGATCTCGCCCCGCTCGCCTCACTCAAAGAAATCTAACGAAATGCCCGGCGACTTCCATCTTCAACGCGACCCTTTCGGCCACCTGACATTCATTGCTGCCGATGGCAGCGTCCATCCCGACGTCTCCGCCGCGCGGGCATTTCCGATCACCGCACCTCACCAAGGCATTGCCATCATCGGCCGTGACGGCCACGAACTGGCATGGATTCCACAATTGGATGCGCTCCCCGCAAAAACCCGCCTGCTTGTCGAAGAAGAATTGCAGACCCGAGAATTCATGCCCGAGATCCGCCGCGTCTCAAGCGTCTCCGGCTACGCCACCCCCTGCACCTGGCAAGTCGAGACCGACCGCGGAACCACCAGCTTCATCCTCAACACCGAAGAAGACATCCGGCGCCTAACCGCTCCCGCACTGCTCATCGTAGACAACCGCGGCATCCAATTCCTCATTCGAGATAGAAATGCGTTAGACGAAACTAGCCGCCGGATTTTAGACCGCTTTCTCTAGGGTAAAGCGCGTAATGTCTCTTTCCCAAATGGTTTCGTAAGATGATCTCCGACATTCACGCGCTGCCAGATTTCCTCTTGCCCAGGGAGATCGAGGTAAATCGACCTGCCATCCTCTGAGAGTATCTGCAAAGCAGGATAATTGTGATTTGATGACCGGAACTTCTGGAGCACCTCGCCATACTTGAAGAAATACGCATGAAGTCGCTCAATCGAAGGCCTCAATGCAAAGCAGAAGAAGGCCGAAAGAACGAGCATGTAGAGAAGGAAAAGCAAACTAGGCAATCTGACGGACGATGGAACCGGAGCAGTTTTTTCTCTAAACCTCGGCGTCTTGGCGTTGAATTTAAAAAAATGATGTCACGGCCCCGGTTCCGGGGGTTGACGCGCGGGCGTTCGCGGCTACACCTATCCGCCATGCAAGCCGACAACGATCCGCCCGAAGCCGCTGAAACTCCGGTTGATACCACCGCAGCCGAATCCGCCCAGGACACCGCAGCCCTCGATCCGTGGGAAGAACTCGAAGCCGATGTCGCGAAATGGAAGGAACTCTCGCTGCGCACCGCCGCGGAAATGGAAAACCTCCGCAAACGCACCGCCCGCGAGCGCGAAGAAGCCATCCGCTACTCGAACCAACGCCTGCTCGAAGAACTCCTGCCCGTGATCGACAACTTTGAAATGGGCATGCAAGCCGCCGCCCAAGACACCACATCCATGATCTACATCGGCATGAATATGGTCCGCAAGCAGCTCCATGAATTCCTCTCCTCCCAAGACGTCGAGGAAATCCCCACCACCGGCAACTTTGACCCCAACCTCCACGAAGCCGTCGCTCAGGAAGACTGCGCCGCCGGTGAGGAAGGCCGCATCCTGCGCGTCACCCGCCGTGGCTACAAACTCCGCGACCGCCTGCTGCGCCCCGCCGGCGTCGTGGTTTCCAAGCTCCCGACCCCAGCAGAAGGAGGCGACGCGTAATTTCCCATGGCTGAAAAACGTGACTACTACGAAGTGCTCGGCGTCGCCCGTGATGCCGGGGCCGATGAAATAAAAAAGGCCTACCGCAAACTCGCGGTCAAATTCCACCCGGACAAAAACCCCGGCGATCACACGGCCGAAGACAAGTTTAAGGAACTCGGCGAAGCCTACGAAGCGCTCAGTGATGCGGACAAACGCGCCGCCTATGACCGTTACGGCCACGCCGCATTCCAGAATGGCGGCGGTGGACGTCCCGGCGGCGGTTTCCACGATCCGATGGACGTGTTCTCGCAGATTTTCGGCGGAGCCTTCGGTGGCGGATTCGAGGATATGTTCGGCAGCGGTGGCCGACGCGCCAACTCCGGCAAACTCCGCGGCAGCGATCTTCGCTACGATCTCGAAATCTCGCTCGAAGAAGCTGCCTCCGGTGTCGAAAAAGAACTCGAAATCGAACGCAATGTCCCCTGCGATACCTGTTCAGCCAAAGGCACCAAAGGCAATGGCGGTGTAAAAGTCTGCCAAACTTGTGGCGGCCACGGCGTCGTCGCCCGACAAGCCGGCATTTTCATCCAGCAATCCACCTGCCCCGAGTGCCGCGGTGCTGGTCAAACCATCTCCGACCCGTGCAACAACTGCAAAGGTGAAGGCCGCGTCCAACGCGATAGCCGGATCAAACTTCGCATCCCAGCGGGCGTCGATACCGGCACGCGCCTTCGCTCCACCGGCAATGGCGACGCCGGAGTCCGCGGCGGCGCAGCTGGCGACCTCTACGTCTTCCTCCACGTCAAGGACCACGACGTTTTCCAACGCGACGACGCGGATCTTTTTTGCGAAGTTCCCATGCCTTTCTCAGTAGCAGCCCTCGGCGGCGAACTCAAAGTCCCCACTCTCGACGGCCAATCTTCGATCAAAATCCCCGCCGGCACCCAAGGCGGCACCGTCTTCCGACTCCGCGACAAAGGCTTGCCAACCCTCTCTTCCGGCGGCCGACGCGGTGACCTCAACGTCCGCGTCCAAGTGGAAGTCCCCACCAAGCTCAACCACGAACAACAAGACAAACTCCGAGCCTTCTCCGAATCCATCGGCGATCACAACTCGCCCATGCAGGAAGGCTTCTTCCAAAAAGCCAAACGCTTCTTCGACTTATAAATCCTATAGCTCCCATAGGTCCCATAAGTCCTATTCTTTCCAACCCATGCCCCGCTTCCTCCTACCACCCGAAGCCTGGGAAACAAACCCCGCCCTCACCAACGACGAAGCGCGTCACCTCTCACAAGTCCTGCGCATCAAACCCGGTGAAACCATCACCGTCTTCGATGGCCATGGCCGCCGCGCGGATGCGGAAGTGCTCTCGGTTTCGCGTGATCAAGTGCCACTGAAAATCATCGGCCCGGTCGAAATTCCGCCCGCGCCTTTGCCTGCCATCACCTTGGCCCAAGCGATCCCCAAGGGGAAAAACATGGACCTCATCGTCCAAAAAGCCGTCGAACTCGGCATCGCCACCATCCAACCGCTCGTCACCCGCTACACCATCGTCCAACCCGGCGACGGAAAATCCGAAAAGTGGCGACGCAACGCACTCGAAGCCTGCAAACAATGCGGCCAAGACACGCTCCCCCACATCGCCGATCCGCTACCCTTTGATCACTGGTTAGAAATTACTGCGGGCGTCCCGCCCGCAGCTCATCACCTCCGCCTCCTCGCATCCCTAGCTCCCGGCGCAATCCCCCTGCGCGAAGTCCTCCGCGCCCACCCCGGCACCACCGCCGCCACTCTGTTAGTCGGCCCCGAGGGCGATTTTTCACATGAGGAAACCACTGTCGCTCTCGCCGCCGGATTTCTGCCCGTTTCGCTCGGCTCCATCGTGCTCCGCGTCGAAACCGCCACGCTTTTCTGCCTCTCGGCATTGAGATACGAGTATTCGGCGTAGACCCCTTGCCAAAAATAAATTCCAAAACCCCTTACAAAAGACTGGTACGACCGTTTGAAATGGTTAGGATGCCGGTATCTGCCATCCCCGCCAGCTTCCCAACGAGGATACCTGCCAGCTTCTTGAGCTCGAGCAGGCCATGGCATGTTGCCCTGACGGCAAGTCCTACCGGCGCCTCAACGCCATCCAACTCCGCTCGATCTGCGGCATGAACACCACCATCGCCAATCCCGCCAAAAACAATGCAATCGCCCACGTGCCGCCCCATTGATAGGCCGGTGCCGGCGAGACCAACCCGCCGCCGAGCGCCATGCTCGCGATCAATCCGATCAATGCCGGGTTATAGACATGCCGACCATTGACCGTGAACAATTGCTTCGAGCCAATGGCTAACAACGGTGGCAACATCGGCAGCCATGGATTCGACCCGCAATCAAGCAGCAGCGAAAGCCCGCAGCCGGTAATCAATCCGCTCCACGGAAATCCACCCCGCTTGCGCAGCAGCCGATGGAGCAGGAAATCCGCAACAAAGGCCGTCATCACCGTCAGCCCGACCTGCCACGGCGTGCGACCGAAACCCAAAAATGACAAGCCGCAGACCACATAGCCTCCCAAAAGCAACGCGAACCACGGGCGGGGATCTCCTTTCAGCAGAAGGTCCTTAAACATGCTGGAAATCATGACTTCGTAAAATCCGGCATGCGACACCATATTTGGAGGATTACTTTTCTGTGGCAAACGTGAAATCGATGCCCTTACTGCTCCAAGCTTTCGCTATTTGTGCCTGAAGCTCCTCAAACGTCCGTCCGTCTAGCAAGACATCCATGACTTCCTCGCGAGATTTTCCTTTGCGAAGACTTTTAAGAAACTCCTTGATCCGTTTTCCGTCACCATCGCCATCCATTTGCAGGAAATAATATGTGATCAACAAACTACCACCATAATTCAACTGAGCCTGCTCGAGAAAACTGGTGTAACTCTGAAGCATGAAGGTTTTCAGCGAGGGCAAATTGATCTTATCGCCGAGCGCACGCCCGCCTTTGTTCTTGTCACCATAGGCCGTCACATAGTCGATGATGTCCCGGTGATTATTTTTCACGGCGAAGGCACCTGAACGATACGGTGTCACCGCGATATATTCGGCAAGTCCTTCGGAAAACCAACCCATGGCTCCCGTCCTGAAATAGGCGATTGGAGTCAATTGATGAGTGAGTTCATGAGGCAAAGTTTTGCTGCTTTTATCGCGATCCAGAATATAACGATTGCCCACTGCGCGCACACCAAGACTATCGAGCGGCACCATTACCAACCCTTTACCTCCGATGAATACTCCGGCGCTTCCCGGAAGTCCTCCAGCCTTCACGTAATCCTCGTTTTTTTCGAACAGCACAATCTGGTGTTTGCCATCAGTCTTATCCCCGCCATCAATGGCGAGCGGCAAGGATCGACAAAAAAGATGCGTCGCTTCAAACATCACAGCGAAACTTTTCACAACGGCTTTCGCCAACCGGACATCGCAGCTGTAGCGGTAGTTCGCGCTTTCATAAATGAAAGTCTTCTTCTCTGCATCCTCAACGACCACGACGATTTCCGGGTCCTCGCTAAACTTGATTCGGTCCGGCCATGGAGCATCAAAATTCAACGCATCGTCCGTTGGCTCGACAGGTTTTTCCACCGCTTCTGAACTCTGACCCTTGGCGTATTCGACATCGGCTGCGGAAAGTTTTCCGAGTGGATACGGAATCTTGCGACCGTCGGCAAGTTCGAGAATCACCGCCTCACCTACCAAGCCAAACATGCGCGCCTCGATCTTGCGGTTCTGGATGTCCGTCCAAGACCGGATTTCCGCCGCATGGGAAATGGCCGCAAAACAGATTAGATAAATCCAATGGCGCATGGCGTGAATAGAGACCGAATCATGCTTGCTGACAACCGAAGTTGCATGAAAGTGCCAGTTCCGCGCACGAATGGCGGAAATGTTTGGAAAAACCCGGATCGTGGGCATCATTCCGCCGCACCCCATGGAATCAACCGAACCTACCAACGGCGGGAACGAACCCGCTGAGCCTTCACCTACGCCCGGACTCCGCCAAGATCTGGCCGTTCTCATGAAGGTGCGGCTGAATTTTTTCGTCCTGGTGACAACATTCTTCGGCTTTGTTCTCGCATCGAGTGGTGGTCAAATGGATTGGATGAAACTCGTCCACACTATTTTCGGTGCGGCGGCGGCGGCCTTCGGTTCTGCGGCCTTCAATCAACTCATGGAGGTGGATCTCGACGCCCGAATGAAACGCACCGCCGATCGCCCCCTCCCCTCGCGGCGGATGGACCCGTTGGTCGCCTTCGGAATCGGTTGGGTGCTTACGGCGATCGGCATCATCCATCTTGCGGTCAAGGTCGGCAATCTAGCTGCGTATCTAACCGCCGCGACGATTGCTATCTACGTCTTTGTTTACACGCCCTTGAAGCGTGTGAGTTCGATGAACACTTTGGTGGGTGCGATCCCTGGAGCCATTCCGCCGGTGATCGGTTGGGTGGGTGGAGGCGGCGCGCTCGGCTGGGAAGCTTGGTTTCTCTTCGGTCTATTGTTTTTCTGGCAACTGCCACATTTCATCGCAATCAACTGGCTATGCCGCGATGAATACGAATCCGTCGGATATAAAATGTGGTCCAACGGCGATCTCACCGGACGGAAAAGCGGCTTACTCGCTGCCGCTTATGTCCTCGCTCTGGCCGCGTTTTCCTTGATCCCCGCACTATGTGGATTCGCCAACGTGTTGTGGACAATCACCGGACCGCTGCTGGCACTGATCATGATGGCGCTGGCTTTAAAATTCGCACGCGACGGCGAGCGAACTTCGGCACGACGCTTGTTTTTCTTTACCTTACTCTATCTGCCGATTTCGCTGCTGGTGCTGGTAATTGCATGGATCAGCAAGACGTGATTTAAACTCCCATGAAGGAACTCATCGCATCCACCCGACGTCTGATTGATGAGCTGCGACCGATTCAATTCAGTCCTCCGGTGGCCTTTATTTACCAACCACTCGAATACGCATGGGAACCGCACCGGAAATACCTCGAACGTTTTGCCGCCGGAAAAAAGCGCGTGGTTTTTCTCGGAATGAATCCAGGGCCATTCGGCATGGTGCAGACCGGAGTGCCTTTCGGAGAAGTCGCGACCGTGCGCGATTGGATGGGCATCAGCGAGTCCGTCGGAAAACCCGTGAAAGAACATCCGAAACGCCCGGTCGAGGGCTTTTCCTGCCAACGCTCAGAAGTCAGTGGCCGTCGATTGTGGGGATTATTCGCCGAGCGCTTTGGCACGGCGGAAGCGTTTTTCCAAAACCATTTTGTCCTCAACTACTGCCCCTTGGTCTGGATGAGCGGCACCGGTGCCAATCTAACGCCAGACAAACTTCCCGCCACGGAAATGGCTCCGGTCGAGCAAGCATGCATCAAGCATCTCAGCGAAGTGATCGCGCTGTTGCGTCCCACATTTTTAATTGGAGTGGGTGCGTTTGCGGAGGAACGCCTGCGCCGGGCCGCCGGACAATCTGGAAGTGACGCGCACATCGGCCGCATCCTGCATCCCTCGCCCGCCTCTCCAGCGGCGAACCGGGGATGGGCGGAAGCTGCGTCACGCCAACTCGCGGAACTCGAAGTTTGGTGATCAACTCACTACAATGTAGCCTGCAACTTGCGGATCAACTTCGCGTCATCGCTGCGATCCACCCTATCAAGTGCTGCCACCAAGTTATTGAGCAAGCGCATCAAGACAGTACCGGGATCGACCGCCTGCTGAATGATATTTTTAGCGGACCGACTGAGGTCCGGGCTTTCAAGCAATGTTGCTTGAAAGTGAAGTTGGCCGCGATCAAAACAATCGATGATGATCGGGTAACCGTCTTCAAAAATTCGGCACAGAAGATGCCCTGGAAAATTCACGATTTCCACCACCAGACCAAGGCGCCGCGCCACGAGGGTAAAGATCACGCAGAGTCCAAGTGGATTTGATTTGCCCTCAACGATGGCCCATGCCAGATCCGAGTTTCTCGGATCGTCATAGTCCGCTTGATTGCCCGCTAGGCGTCCGTCCACAAATAGAAACGAACGTAGATCTCTAGCGGAAACGATGCCATTTTCCTCGGCCTCCTCCGCAAGCAGGTCGAGCGCATCTGATAGAGGCTGGCGGATAGTGATGCCATCGTGCAGGAAATCAGACAAGCTTCGTAGGATCGCTTCAAAAGCTTCCCAATCCTCACACAATGCAACAGCACCTACCGTGGGAACGACCCATTCGCGCTCAAGCGTCTTACGACGGGCTGGCTCGAGCAATCCGACGAGCACTTGTTTCTCGGTCGAACTCAGCTCACGGGGTCGGCTGGCAAGCCATTCACTGATATCGCCGCTGCAATCCGAGAGCCGCCGCGCAATCTGTGCGCGCACCTCAGGTGTCTCATCGTCCAGCAACCTCAGAAGCGCATCCAGTTCTTCAAGTGTGGGTGGGGCCTCGCGTGGTGAGGTAGTCAAAATGAATCAAGAAGTTGAAAATCCAAATCATGCGAATAAGATGGTGCGCGATACTGGGTTCGAACCAGTGACCCCCTCCGTGTCAGGGAGGTGCTCTACCACTGAGCTAACCGCGCGTTATCCTTTCGTCCGGGGCGGGAGAACCTAGGATGGGGTACCGGGCGGATGCAATCCCTTTTTTTAAACAAAAAAAAGAGGCGGGAGATCCGAAGATCCCCCGCCGTTGACAAAACCTCGTGGTGGAACAGAAGAGTGGCTGCCAATCAAGCACAACCACCTTGGGTCCAGCGAGGTGATGGAATTACTTTTTCTTAGCCACTTTTTTGGCTGCTGCTTTTTTAGCAGGTGCCTTCTTGGCAGGGACTTTCGTCACTGCCTTCTTAGCAGGTGCCTTCTTAGCAGGTGCTTTCTTAGCGGGTGCTTTCTTGGCGGCAGCCTTTTTCGCTGGAGCTTTCTTGGCGACGGTCTTTTTCACCGCTTTCTTGGCAGCTTTCTTGGCGCTTTTGGCGACCTTCTTCACTGCTTTTTTAGCTGCCTTTTTAGCAGGAGCTTTTTTAGCAGGGGCTTTGGGGGCCGCTTTTTTGGCTGCCTTTTTAGCCGGAGCTTTTTTGGCAACTTTTTTTACGGCTTTCTTTGCTGGTGCCTTCTTGGCAACTTTCTTCGCTGTTTTTTTTGCAGCCATGGTTTTGTGTCGTTGGAGTTCGCGTTCTATGTTTGTTTTCTCTTCCGGCGTTAATGTGCCAGCGGAGAGGATCGCGAGGAGCGCCTCACCGAGGCGTCCTCCAAAAGCATTGGTCAGGAAGTCGCATGTGGCCCGTTGTACGATGACCTCTTGGGAATACATGGCTTCGTAAACATGTGCTCGGCCAACCCGTGAACGTTTCACGAGGTTTTTGCGTTCGAGATTTTGCATGATGGTGAGGACCGTCGTGTAAGCGCGGTCTTTACCATCTGGTAGTGTCTCATGAACGGTGGCTACCGTAGCGGGACCATCATGCCACAGAACCGATAGGGCCTGTAGTTCGAGATTGGATGGATGTACCGGTCTTGCCATGCGCCTGCAACTTGCTTGCTTGTGACGATGAAACTAGTAGTAAGCATTTCCGTCAAGTTGAAATGTATTGATTTTTAAGAAAAGTTTACAAAATATTCACGCGGTGTTTTGCGTCTTACGACACAGACCGTACTTCACGCTGATGAATCATTCCTCATCATCACCCGCCGCCTTGGGGCGGATGATGTGCATATCGATTTTTTTCACCGCATTCCAGAACGCTTCATCAGTAGGATCACCGTTGAAGAGAACCGCACCATCGGTGGAAACGATTACCATGTTAGGCAGATTCTGAATTCTTAAATCACGGCTGAGAGGACTTTCCAAGGAATCTACCAACCATGCGCCGCCAGGCTCGTCTGCGTATGGGGCCACCATTGCACGCGCGCTGGAGATGGTTTCCGCAGAGCCTGACGGTAGCAGGGACACCACCGCGATACCGTTAGAAATGAGCACCGCCGCAGTCTTGGCGAAGTCCGGCATTGCCGCCTCACACTCGCGACTCTGCGGTGCCCAGAAGTGTAGCAGCAGAGCTTTTTTACCCTCGATGAGTTTTTCCAATGCGACGGGTGCGCCACCGGCAAGCGGCATCAATGTGGATTTAAAATCGATTTTCACGGAGCGCATTGCATCTTCCAGACGCAAGCGTTCGATGTGCGGCGCAAAGGCCGCAGCCTGCCGCGGACCAAGCCAGAAGGCTTCGGTGATGTGCCGCTTGAAGGCATCCTTGTCGCCTTTTTGAAGTGAGGCGATCGCCTGAACGTATTCCACGACCGCAAGCCAATCCTCCTTCACACCGAAAATCGCTGAGTCTTCAAGTTTGAATGCTTCACGCTTTTGAAGGAACTCCGGCAGCATCGCGGCGATCGCATCATCCTCGCGATGGTCCACGTGATAGAGAAATCGCGCTTCAAGAATGGCTTGGTCACTGACACCCGCTTTGCGCGCGGCGGCGATGGTGGCCTGATGTGCGGCGTTGGATTCCCGCTCGGATAAAAGATCGTCGAGCGCCGCCTCACGGGCATCGGAATCCACAACAACGGGTGGCGAAGGTTCCGCTATCACGGTGGCAATTGCGGCGATGAGTGGCAGGAGAACGATGTGAATGCGCATGGGATTAAAAAAGAAAGCCGGGAGGAAATAACCTCCCGGCGATGAAAAGAATTTGATCAGCGCGGCGGGATCACCATCTTGCGACCGAGCACCACGATATCATTCGTCATGCGATTGGCTTGTTTGATGGATGCGCTTGGCACCTTGTATTTCTTGCTGAGACCCGAAAGCGTGTCTCCCGCAACGACGACGTGAATAGTGGCAGCAGCATTCGCGGGAGCACTTGCGGGAGTGGATTCGGCGGCACCGGTCATGTCAGGACTGACGGCTGCTGCGGGATCAGCGCTGCTCTCTTCATAAGCGGCCGGTGTATCATAGATCGGATTTACGGGATCAGATGTGGGCGGAACCTGACCGGCATCGGCCGTGCCGTAAGGATTCGAAGTGTCATATTCGCTGGCTTTCTGCGAGGCACAGGAAACGAGTCCGAAAGCAAGCAATGAGGATGTGAGGATGTGGACGGTATTCATAATGTGGTGGGAGTATTGAGGTGCGGATTTTTCACGGATGGAGGCTTAGCAATCATTCAGCATGTTTCATACAACGTGGACGCCCCCGATGTTTATTCAAATTGCAGCGGATCGGAAACGGAAAAATGCGTTCGCGGTCTCGCTGGTATCCGCAGCGAGTTGCTCTAGGGATTCATTGCGCAGTGAGGCGAGAAACGCTGCCGTGTGGAAAACGAGTGCCGGTTCGTTGCGCTTTCCACGGTGTGGTTCGGGCGCGAGATAGGGCGCATCGGTTTCCACCATGAAAGATCCAACCGGGCAATTGACTGCGGTTTCGCGGACTTGCGCGGCGGTTTTGAAAGTAGCGACACCGCCAAATGAGACGAGTCCGCCAAGCGCTAGCACACGCTGGGCATTTTCCCATGGGCCGATGAAACAATGAAACACCGCGCGAATTTGTTGATGATAATCACGATATATCTCGAGCGCATCCTCAAACGAAGCATGGCCCGTCTGATCGCGCGTGTGGATCACCACGTTTAGTTTGGATTTCACAGCGAACTCGAAATGCTGGCGGAGTAAATCCCGTTGCCTCGCCCGAAACATATCTTCATCCCATGCGTCAGGCGCGGGGTGATAGTAATCAAGACCGGTCTCGCCGATCGCGCAAACTCTGGGATCCGCGGTAAAGGCCGCAAGTTGCGAAACCGCATCATCCGGCGCATGATGCACATCGCACGGATGAATGCCGATGCAGGCGTGGACCATGGGATTTTCGGCGTGCGTGAGGTTTGCAGATAAATCCCCAAGGCTCGTCGCCAAAGTAACAAGGCGGCAAACACCGGCAGTGCGCGCGCGCGCGAGCAACTCCGGAACTTCCTCAGGCGGAAACCGGTGGGAGGCCAAATGGCAATGAGAGTCAGTCAGCATGGGAGTCAGTGGTGCAATGCCGCGAGCAATGCGGATACTTTGTTGAAGTCTTTGATGCCTGGAGAAATCTCAGCACCCGATGCGATGTCGAGCGCTGCCGGTGACACTTTGGCGGCCGCAAGCGCCGCGTTTTCCGGCACAATGCCACCTGCTAGAATGAGCGGCAACTCGGGATGCCGTGATTTGAAATCTATCGCGGCATTCCAATCGAATGTCTCACCCGTGCCGCCATAGACACCCGGCGCATGGGCATCGAGCAAGATCGCATGGGCACGAAATTCCAACGCCCGCTCCAGATCCTCGCGGGTCTTCACGCCAATGGCTTTGAAAAATGGAACTCCAGATTTCTGATAGATTTTCACATCCTCCGGCGTCTCGTCGCCATGAAGTTGGACCACATCGATCAGCCCCGCTTTCATCAAGCTCAGCGGAAATTCGGCGGACTCATTGACAAACACCCCGACACGCAAAATCAGTCCCGCGAGATCGCGCAGCCAACCCGCTTCCTCAGGCGCGAGATAGCGTTTGGATTGCGGCCAGAAATTCACGCCCAGCGCGTCTACCCCGAGTTCGACCATCCGATGCGCATCACTCTGCGTCGTAACACCGCAGATTTTCAGCGAAACGTGAGCAGAATCCAGAAAGCGTTCGAGCAGCGACATGACGGGACCGTAATGAAAAATCCGGCGGATGGAACGCCGAACTTGGGGCGGTCGTTAGCGGGTTTGAGAGCAGCGGATTGCAAATGGTTCTTGACGCCCTGCTCCCGACTCCCTGTCTTCCTGCTTCATTGCGACGTCTATACTGGCGGCCGCACCCAACCCATCCACGAGAAACGATGCCCCATTCACCCCACGACGAAACCGACTTCATCCACAGCGAGCACTTCCTCCGTGGCTTGATGAAACGCCAGCTCAAGCTGTCCATTTCCTGCGCGGCGGCCTTCCTTCTGCTGTTGTTCGGTTTGCCGCTGATGAACTACTTCGCGCCGGTGCTCATGGCGAATCGCGTCGGTGGGTTCACGCTGACATGGTTGGTGCTCGGCGTGCTGTTTTTCCCTTACGTCTGGATCATCGCCAAGTGGTTCATCGTCCGCTCGATCGCCATGGAAGAAGCCGAGGTCAAAACCGCCGAGAGCAACAAGCGCCCCTAACCTATTTTTGAACCCATGAAAGTTGATCCTTGGATTCTGGTATTTTCCGCCGTCACCGTGGTGGTGACCATCTGGATGGGCTTCCGCTCCGCCAAGAGCTCGAAGTCCGCTTCGGACTTCTTCGTCGCCGGTCGTTCGGTGTCCGTCGGTTGGAACGCCTCCGCTATTTCCGGCGAATACCTCAGCGCCGCCAGCTTCATGGGTATCGCCGGTATGGTGATGCTCTCCGGCTATGATGCGCTGTGGTATCCGGTCTGTTATGCTTGCGGGTATTTGTTCCTGCTCTTGTTCATCGCCGGGCCGTTGCGCCGCTTCGGTGCCTATACGATTCCGGATTTCGCTGAAGGTCGCTACGACTCGCCGGTCTTCCGCAAGATCGCGGTGTGCTTCGTGTTGTTCATCGGGTTCTTCTACACGATGCCTCAAATGAAGGGCGCGGGCACCACGCTTGCTTACATTTTTAAAGCTATTGATTTGCGTGATACCGCGTTTCAATTTCTTGCTCCGCTTGATGGTGGGGGGGTGATGACCACGGGAATTCCATATTGGTTCGGAGTTGCGGTGGTAGGCGCGGTCATCACGCTCAACGTTGCGCTCGGCGGCATGAAAGGCATAACCCTCGTGCAGGCTGTCCAATACTGGATCAAGATGTTCGCCATCTCCGTGCCAATCTTCGTGCTACTGTCCGTTTACGGCGGCTACGGAAAAAACCTCTCGCTGAACAAATCCGCCGCTGATTCCACGCCAGCCATCATACAGACAGTGGATTCCGAAAAGCCCCAACGCCTAGCCCTGCCAGATAAAGCGCCCAAGGATGAAGCGTGGATCGCGCCCTTCGGCCCGCTCACGACCAAGGCCGCCAAGGCAGCCGGCCTAACCCCGGAGGAATCGAAGCCCTACTCTTTGCTCTACACCTTCTCGCTGATCATCGCCATTGTTTGTGGCACGGCAGGTCTTCCGCACATCCTTGTGAGGTTCTACACGAACCCTGACGGCATCGCCGCCAAGAAGACAACCATGTGGGTGATGATCCTCATCGGCGTGTTCTATGTTTTCCCGCCGATTTTCGGAGTGCTAGGGCGGAATCTACTGCCGGAGCTATACGCCGCGTCGGGTTCCAAGGGTCCGGACAAGGTCGTTCTCGAGCTTCCTGTTCTGATCCGTGAGAAATACGGGATTCTTGGCTCCATCCTTAGTGGCATCACCTGCGCCGGAGCCTTCGCCGCGTTCATGAGCACGTTCTCCGGCCTGCTGGTCTCAATGACCAGCGCGCTCGCCCACGATGTCTATGGCCGCATGCTAAAGCCCGGTGCTTCGCCACGAGAGCGGATGCGGATGTTTAAGTTTGCGGCTGTGGGCGTGGGTGGTGTTTCTGTTCTGTTAGGTGCATTCGTCGAGCAGTTGGACATTAACTTCATGGTCGGCCAGGCCTTCGCCATCGCGGCCGCCAGTTATTTTCCGCTGCTTTTCATGAGCGTCTGGTGGCGCGGCATGACCATGAAGGGAGCCGCCACAGGCATGCTTACCGGAGGTCTCTGTGCCCTCGTCTGCGTCACGCTTACCAGTATCAGCGACATCCTTGCCAAAACCGCCAAAGCCGCCGCCGAGGCCTCCAAGATCCCCTGGGAGCCTGATGCTCTCAACGTCTTCTGGATCGGCCACCCGCTGCTGCGCATCCTCGCCGAGCAACCCGCCATCTGGTCGGTGCCTCTCTCTATCGGCCTCATGATCGTGGTGTCCAAGGCCACCCGCAGCAGCGTGCCGAAGGATGTGCGAATGAAAATGCTCGTGCTCCACGCCCCCGAAGCCCTCGGCCTCAAGCAGGAATACATCCAGGAACATCAGGGCGGCGCGCATTGATTTGCGGACTCCTCTTGATTGACGCTCCGGATCATCTAGTTTCCCCTACGTGACCCAACCAATGACTCATCCACAACGCCCAACCGGACACGTGCTCGTGCCGGCCGCCGCGATTGGTGGGTTATCTATCATCCTCGCCGCAGGACTTAAGTTGTTAGAAATACTCGAACAATTGAACTCCGTGATCGCCCGTCTTGTTTCGCAGGGTAGCGCGAAAAATTTCCCCAAGCACCTGCTGGAATTCACTGTCTGGGCCGTAACGGGATTTTTCGCCTTCGGTCTTGCGGCGGCGATTCTCGGCACTCCCAGCCTTTGGCGGCGCTTGGTTCTGTGGATCACTTCCCTCGTTCTAATCGCCGCGTGGGCACCAGTTCTCAGTCTCGCCGCTCACGCTCCGGACATTAGCGCCCCGTGGATTGCTACGCTATGGTCTGGCGTCTGCGCCATCGTTTACGCTGCCAACCACCGCATGCCCTGCGATGAAAACCCCGATTCCCATCCATGAAACGCGCTGACTTTCCGGAACCCGTGCGAGAACTGATCGGCGAACTCAAGCGCTTGCCGGGCATCGGCCCGCGCAGTGCGGAACGCATCGCTGTCTGGCTGCTACAAAGCCCTAAGGCCAATCCACCGGCACTTGCCGCCGCCTTGCAAACCGCTAAGGAAACCATCCGCCCTTGCCCCGCCTGCGGGTTTTTCTCCACTGCGGAGGGTTGCTCCGTTTGTGATGATCCACAACGCGACGATCACCTTCTTTGCGTGGTCGAACAAGCGACTGATGTCCTTCCCTTAGAACGCTCTGTTTCATTCCGCGGTCGCTATCACTGCCTCGGCGGTAAACTCTCACCGCTCGACCGCGTATCACCCGAAGATTTGCGTATCCCATCGCTTTTGCGCCGCATCGAAGCCGCCACCGGCGAAATTGAAGTGATCCTCGCGCTAGGTTCCGATGTGGAGGGCGAAGCCACCGCAAACTATCTAGCCGAGCTTCTGCGTGGGAAAAACTGCCGCCTCACCCGCATCGCCCAAGGTTTACCGGCAGGTGGCGGACTCGAACATGCCGACGAACTCACCCTGATGCGCGCCATGCAAGGACGGCGCAACATCTGGACCTGATCACAGAAGGAGAGCCGCTAGGCGGAATTCGAGCATCTCGGTGAGTTTCACCGCACCACCTTTCGCGGCGAGCTCGCCGGACGCAAGTAGGTCCGTCACGCAAATCGGCTCGCCTGCAGTCACGCGAGCAGTGCGATCGACTGGATACGTTGGGTAACCCAGAAGATCTTCCTCAAGTTTGAGAATAGTTTCCGCACGACGGTCGAGTGTCGGATCGGCTAGAAGATAATCACCAATGTAACTGTGCGCCTGAAGCGCGGTGAACACGCGGTCAAGATCATCCAGCAATGCCTCTTTCTCCTCCGGTGTGGGAGCCTGCTCCAAATCCAGCAAACGACGGCGAATACGATATCGGAGGGCACGCACTCGCTCAGGCGGAGTAACAGCCTTCGCATCCCGAGGATATCGTTCTTCAACCAAAACCAAAAGATTTTCACATAGCTGTGTCAGCCGATTATGAACGTCACCGGTGCCGGCATAACCAAGGTATTCCGTCTCTTTGAGTGCGAGAATTCCTGTGCCGAGGCGCTGGATTCGAGTATCCACCGGCATCGCGGGTTTTGGTAACCAGCCGATCCGATCTTCCAAACACGAGAGTCGCTCGCAGAAGGTCACCTCGACAGATGGATCATGATAAAACCGCAAACCCACCGGTACAATGAAAGCCTTTTTCCCGTTCGCCAACCGACCCGCAGCCTTCAACAAAATAGAAGCCACCCCCTCGTTGAGTGGATCCAGCCGACGGTGATGATGATAAATTTCGCCCTCTGGAAACATGACCAACGGATCGGTGCCGCGCTCCAACAAAGAAATCGCAGTTTTAATAGAAGAAAGGTCAGGACCATCACGGTCCACGGAAAAAACTCCCATGCTCTGCAGCGACCACCCAGCAAGCGGACTGATCTCGAAAATTTCCCGCGCTCCCATGAAATATGGTTTCATTTGGTGACGCGAGGCCAACTCCATGATCACATGCGGATCCGAATGGTCAGAATGATTTGGGGCCAGCATGATCGAATGCCCTGCCTCACTTAGTTCTCGGAGAGCGTCGAAGCCTTCGTCATGAATGACTCCAACCCGATATTTACGCTCAAGGTGAAACTTGCGATTAATCACGAGCGCCAACGGCCGCAGCCAATGTCTCATCAGCGGCGGACGAAAGGTGTATGGAAGATCATTGCGGAGACGGCGCATACACGAACAGCATCCGAAGTTTCCGATGGATCTCAACTCTCAAATTCAGTCGGCACTCAGGTATTTATAATCCTGAAAGGTTTTTGACCGAAGCTCACCTTTTTCATCCTCATAGAGAATCGAAACAAAGTTTCCAGCAGCACCCACCGAGACTGATGACAATTCGCGGTCCTTACAGCGTACCGACATGTATCCGCGTGTTTGTTTAATGTCAGCCCGGGCGACTTTCAAGCGTTCGACAAAAACAGCCTCCCATGTTCCATCGATTTGCCGCATCTCAACCTTTAGCTCGGGTTCCCGCGAAACGGAGACAAAAGACGCCGTACGTTTGTCTTCCGACTCATGTTGTTTCAATCTCAGAATCCGGATCTCCCAGCGTTCTGGTTGATTCTCAGTGGCAGCTATGTGTTCAGCAAAAGGTATCAGAATTGTCGTGTCATTGGCTTTCACTTGTACTTTTGTCATACCTTCGGTGACACCTTCGCGGCGAAACACAAGCTTGTAGGACGCTGGCTTCAAAGCAATCCCTCCGGTAAGGTTGCCCAGTTGATAGCCCTCGGGACGAATACTCTTGCCATCGATCAGAAAATCCAATTTACCTGCTCCTGCGCTAACGGCATTGATCAAGCGGACAAACCCAAAAGGTTCGCTGGAGGAATCCTCGACTTGAGCATTTCCAAAAGACGCGGAACTGAACGAAATCAAAATGACGCAGAGAGTTAGAATAAGATGTTTAAAAATCATTGGAAAAGATAACTTTGGTTTTGAATTGATCCTGCATAATTGCCCCGTCGGCAGATCGCACTCCGGGGTCGGCAAACAAGGTGAAAACCTTCCGAACCTCAGCCAGCACCTTCGGCGCACCACCTCTGGATTTGGACGTAGCGATTGACTGGGCGACAATCCAAACCCGGAAATTTCGTGATCTTACGGTCGAAGCTTCATAGACCCGAGCAAAGACTTCCTCGGCGGCCGCGTCGCTCCATTGAATGTTGTCAGCTGCAGCATACATTGTACGCGCTCCGAACACGTAGCTTCCATCAGAACCCTTGACTCGTGCCAAGTCCGCAGCGCTTTGATATGGTCGGCTGTGAATAATTGCATCCGCAATCCGATCAGCTTCCTCACTTGAAGTTGGCGCGGAGAGAGTCAGTGAGGAGACAGGCGGAGCCATGCTTGGAGCGCCAAGATGATTTTTGTTCGAAAGATTTGCCAACAACGAATCCATCACCAAGCTCCCTCCTGCCATGGCACGAAGCGCGTCGCGGGTGGCTGTGTTTAGATTCACATGTCCCGCGATGTGAGTCACCGATCCCTCACGGGCTTTATGGTCGGCCGAGCGAGAAAGTCCCACATGAAATAAGTCTAACAATCGTGCCGCATGCATATCAGGTTTAGCACTCGAGTCAAAGTCGGGATGTTCCGGGCGGCCGATGCGCAGAGTATTGCCACCGCCATAGAAAGGGCTCGGTTGATTGCCATTCACGTCCGGCCAAAAGGGACGGGATGGCGGCATTCTCCCTCTGCGGCGCAACTCATCCGTTTCCCCGCTGCTGGCTAAAGTTGGCGCATGCATGACGGGATCAAACACGCGGCCAAGTTCTGTGGTGCTGTAAAATCGCCCGAGGTTTGAGATTTGTTGCGGTGCCGCGAGACACATTTGCCGGTCATGTGGGAAATTGAATCTTGAATCGGTCATCTCGGTTTTGTCATTGCTCCCGGGACTCCACAAGCCAACCGCCGCATTGTGCCCTCCATCCGGCCATTCGGAGGGTAGCATACGGGCATAGACTTTCGGTTTGGCAGGGAGATCGCTCTCATAGATATCAAGACGGACATTTCGGCGGTTCGGGCTACTGTTTTCCGGATAGGCGTTTTCATCCAACTGGGCGCTTCTTAGATAATGAGTGATGCGCGGATCACCCATATTGTAATACATGCTTGGATAATCATCATAAACGTGCCCCGGCAGTGCGGCCTTGGTAATAGTTTTGGGAGTCCCTACTTTAAAGCCGCCGGTGACAACTCCATTCACTTTTGTATACAACAATCCAGCCTGCCGTAAAATACTGGGAACCCGCTCGACTACTTGGCCGCTCCACATCAAGGAAAGGCCGGAAGCACCCTTCATTTCGTCAAGACTGAATGGAGTCTCGTCAGGGATGATATCGGCAGCGGCCCCCACATCCAGGCGATAAGTGACATCGGCGAAAAGATCGCAGCGGTATTGATTCGGTTCCAGAGAGACATTGACTTCGCGCGTCCAATAGCGTCCATCGATGATGGTTAGATCGTGAGTCGATATCGCGGGATTCGACAACATGGTTGGCGAATCGAATGGATCGTTTTCGATTCCAGCACCGATGCTCGACATTGGAAGGGCCACCTCGTAACTGAGTCTGGCAACTCCTGCGGTTGGCTGACTCGTCGGATTGAACAACTCGACGAAAAGTTTGAAACGAAATGTCATGATTTTCCGATCATTCACATTAGAAATTCCCACGTAGTTCACCTGTAAAGCGATCTCGCTTAGCAAGGGAAAGGCATCGATCCCACGATATTGATCTGTGTTGATTGTCGGAAGGGAATCGGCATCCGCATAATCGAGAGCATTGGCTGCCAGCGTTTTCACATAGTCCTCGGGAAAGGCTCCCTTACGCTCATCAAAATCCGGCAGTGCGGTGCGGATGAAATCCGCCATTTGATCGACGGCGGTATTCGAATCTTTTGCCAACAAGGCATTAAGATTCATACGCGGTGCGCCAGCGGTAGCAGGATCGATCCCGGGCACATGGGGAATCAGAGGGCGTTCAAGATAGGGTTGGAGATTGGGCGCGAGGTTTTCCTCGGCAGTACGCGCGATCAGATCGACGAGGTGCCCGGAGCCATCGCGGATCAGTGGCGGGCTAATATTGGCGGCCGCAAGCATGGAACCGGGCGATAAGAGCAACGAAAGGTTTTCTGCCAGTGTTTTGGCCAACGTGCCTTGGCTGGCGGAAGACGTGTCCGGCTCGATTGCGAAAAGCGCGATCTCGGCGAGTGGGGCTTCGGCATCCGACTCAGGAGATGGATTGAGTCCCGGCGCGGGGAATGGAGCGGCCGCTCGTGTATGCGTAGAATCCGGTCCATTGGTATTACCGACTTGCCTGGGATCGAGCTTCCCTTGCAAATCCTCCACTACATATGCATAGCGGGCGATCGGACGTCCGTTCTCATCCTCAATAGTTCGCCAGGCGGCACGCACCTTATCCTGATAGATAGTGGAGTAGAAATCAATCCTTTGATTAGAATCACTGCCAAGCAACGGCTCAAGCTCAGGCGAGGCGAGTTGTGCATTGTTCTCAGGTAAACCCAATGCGCTAAACAATGGAACATAGCGATAGAGATAATCGTCTCCTTCTGCTTTTGCACGGACGAGAAAAAGCTGTGGTGCAGACTCACGGCCTTCAGTAATCGGCTCAATGAGGGCGGACTGCAAAATTACGAAGTCATCGTTGGCGGTCTCCAGCTTGAGGATGTTTCGGATGTCTTCAAGCCCAGCTTGGGCCGCAAGCTCAGCGCGCTGGTGATTCACGAATGAGCGGGCGGTGCTCCGCTCAATGCCCGAAACCAGCAAAGATCCCACCGCAATGATGAGAAGCGCGGCAACGACCACAAGAACAACGGGCAAAGTGAAGCCAGCAACAACGCCATGACGGGTTTTGGATTCAAGGTATCTCATTGTGACCGAATCGGATCATGGCGCCATAGATTTCAAGATCTTTGTTACAGCTGGCATCGGACGGGGAACCTAACCATCGCATGCTATCCCAATCCTCTGATTGGGTTAGTCTTTCAGCAAGATTACCACGGGCAATAATCAAGCGCATATCAAGCGCGCTGGGGCCGGTTTCATCATCTGGAATCCAATCTGACCATCGCCCGGATACGTCACGAGTTTTCGGCCGAGATTCGAAAGAAACCACGTTAAAGGCAACTGGCTCGTCGATAGCCGATCTGTTGGTGAAAAGCGATGAAGTAGCATCGCCAGAGAGAGCCTCGAATGTCTGCCTGCTTTCGCGGAAGCCGCGCATCAGGCAACGGACAGCTTTGCCATTAATTGTTATATCCTTGAGGTAATAGTTCACGGCACACAAATCACCAATGTAGTTGGCATCGGTTTGAGCATCGGAAGGCTGCAAGCTAAGAAATCCAATGTGATCGAAAGACCAGTTACCGGTGGATTTTTTAAAAATTCCCTCCTTGTGGAAAACGGCCGAGGATAGATCCGTGGTTAACTGGGCAACTGCGGCGCGTGCTTCACGCTCGACAGTCATTCCGCCGCTAATACGCGCATAGCTGTCTCCTGAACTTCCTAACACTGAGGCGGCGGCAAGAAGAATGATTGCGCCGATCGCCATTGAGCACATCAACTCGATCAATGTGAAACCACAGTTCTGGCGCGTGACCGGCATCATGGAATACGAGTGTGGAAGTCGAGTTTTGCACGTTGGGTTGCATTGCTGGCGGCTGGATATTCGATTGCGATATCGACCCGCAACATCTGCAAGGTTTCGGACTGAGAGGTCGTAGCATCAGCACTCATTACAGCGATGTAAGCGATTCTTTTTCCATCGAGCTCACGACTGCCTGCGTCATACAAATCCTTACTGAGTTTTCCAATGGGTTTTCCATCCACAGAGAACGCAAGGGCCCATACCTCACCAAGCGGAGGGAATGGCTGACCCATCTCGGTAGAGGTGAAATACTGCGGTTGGCCCCCACGCGATGCGTGGATTTCATCCACGCAGGCCGACACAATCCATGCGCTTCGGGTCTCAGCTTTAATTGCGAGGCCACTTTTCCCAGACTCCGCCAAGGCACCGAAAACCATCGGGATGGCCACCGCCAGAACCGTAACAGCAATGATTGCCTCCATTAAGACCGAGCCACGACGACCGGGGCACATGACATATTCGGGATTCATCAATTCACACGGTGAGAACGCCCAGTTACGCGGCCAATTTGCAAGTGGTTTTCGGAGACAATTTTGGCATCTCCGCGTTGAAATGGGGTGGCTTTGCCGTTGCGATAATTACCCTCAGCTATGCGTAAAGCGAGGGGTGAGGAGCCAGCCGGATAGTGAAGGCCGCCACGAGGGGTAAAAACGATGGCATGAAAACGCGCGGTCTCTGGCTTGTCACCACCGTAAAAAATTGTGATTTCAGGTCGATCCATCGGATTATCCAGCCCGTTCACATCACCACCAATCAAAACGACACCAGTATCAAGAAAGCGCCAGCGGCCCATTAGCTCTCCTTTGATAGGATCGGCTGGGTCATCAGGCCAGGTTTGCACTTCGAAGAGTCCCAAACGGCACCGCTCATCGCCTGCCGGATAATCGTCGGGTTCACCAATTGCAATGACCACATAGGAATGGGATGTGATAGCGGCGGTGCGCGCCTGTTCAATCATTGACGAAAGAACATCCGTGGCGATCTTGCGGGAATTTGAGCTAGATCGATTCGTTAGACTTACCCCAGCCACCAACAACGTCATGAGAATCGCCAGCACCACGACCATTTCGGTCAAAGAAAACGCCAATTTCGCGTCATGACACGAACATTTTTTGGATAGAATCACGGTTTCAGAGAGAAGATTCGTAGGAGTGCGCAGGAACCGATTGGAGCGAAGTAATGGTTCATTTGACAGAAAATCACGATTAATGCCCTATGATTATCTATCATCTAATTCATTGCAAGATCAAATTTTAAAAGTAAAATTTTTTAAATCAATGCTGAAACACCCGGAGAAGTTCGTCTCCTGCATGCTCAAACGAAAGACGCCGGTCAAAACACGGATTCAACAATACCAAATCGCAAATTTACACTCTGAAATATTCCTCCCTAAATCTGGTCAATGTTCACAGATCGCGCTCCTGGCCACCTTCAGTATTTCATCATTTTTCGTATTCTTGGTCGATCCAGCAGATGTTTCAGCGAACTTTTTCCCAATGTGCATTTCACGCTTTCGCTGCTTCCACTGAATTTCTTGCCCCTCGGCCCCTCCTGCTCTACACCCCCGGCGTGCTCACGATTAAAAAGCTTACCAAAACCCTCGGCGGCCGCACTTTGTTGCGCGAAGCGGAAATGTCCATCAACTGGGGCGAGCGCGTCGCTCTCGTCGGCCCGAACGGTGCCGGCAAGTCCACTCTCTTCCGCATGATCCTTGATGAGGACAGTCCCGACGAAGGCACGATTGAGCGCGACGAATACGCCATCACCGGTTACCTACCGCAGGAGGCTGGAGAACCCACCGACGAAACGATCATAGAAATCGCCATGGGTATCACCCCGGAAATGATCGGCATCCTGCGCACTGTCCGCGAACACGAGAAAACCGGCGATCTCTCGCACCCAGATTTCGCCAAGGCCCAAGACCAATTCACTCATCTCAACGGCTACCAACTCGAGCCCAAGGCCAAAAAAATCCTCGCCGGACTGGGTTTTAAACAAGACGACTTTCACAAACCCGCTCGCGAATACTCCGGCGGTTGGGTCATGCGCGCCCACCTCGCACAGCTCCTCGTCATGGAGCCGGACTTGCTCATGCTCGATGAGCCCACCAACCACCTCGACCTGCTCTCATTACTCTGGCTCCAACGCTACTTGCTCAACTACTCGGGTGCCTTACTCATGATTTCCCATGATCGCGATTTCATGGACGCCATCATCGAAACCGTCGTCGAGATCGATCCTGACGCGGCGAAGCTCATTTCCTACACCGGAAACTATTCGTCTTACCTCGATCAACGCGAAAAAACCTACGAGCAACGCGTTCAAGCCTATCGAAACCAAAATAAGGAAATCGAAGGCCACCAAGAATTTATCGACCGCTTCCGGCAGGTCGGCTCCAAAGCTGCACAAGTCCAATCCCGCATCAAATTTCTCGATAAACTCGAACGTATCGAAAAACCCCGCGCCCCACGCAAGCCGTTCAAATTCTCCTTTCCCCAGCCACCGCGTTCAAACCAGAAAGTCATGGAACTCAGCAAGGTCGGCCAGGCCTACGGCGACAAACACATCTACAAAGACCTCGACCTCACCATCGAACGCGGAGATCGCATCGTGCTTGTCGGTCCGAATGGCGCGGGTAAATCCACGTTGCTCAAAATCCTCGCAGGCCTCATTCCTATCAACTCAGGAAAACGCGAACCCGGCTACGCCACCAAGCTTGGCTATTACTCGCAGCACCGCATCGAGTCTCTCAACGAGAACAATACTGTTCTCGAAGAAGTCATGGGCTGCTGTCCGACCCTTCGTGATGAGGACGCCCGCTCGATCCTCGGGACCTTTCTCTTCCGCCGCACCGATGTCGAAAAACGCTGTGGCGTTCTATCAGGTGGCGAAAAATCCCGCCTCAACCTCGTCAAGTTTCTCGTCGACCCGCCGAACCTCCTGCTTATGGATGAGCCCACCACTCACCTAGACATCCTTTCGATCGACTCACTGGTCAACGCGCTAAAAGGCTACGAGGGCACACTCGTGTTCATTTCCCATGACGTGCACTTTATCCGCACACTCGCGGAAACCACCCTGCACATCACACGCAACGCCGATGATTCCGCGGCAGTCGTCACCCGCTACACTGGCGGATACGATTACTTCATTGAGAAATCCGGCCTCAGCGACGACCGCGGCGCAGTAACAGCATAATTTCGCTCATGAATCTGATTCAGCCAATTCTATCCGGAAAATGGATGTTCGTATCCGGCTATCTCCACGGATTGAAAAATATAATTCTCGCTGAAAAACTGTATATCCATGTGTTTACGACGCCTAGTGCCATTCTCAGAACGATTACGCATTAGTGCTAATAATTGCAGTGATCCAACAAGACGGAGACGGTGACTTTCGTGTGAGCAGATTGTGTATGTCGCGGTCTTGGCTCATGCTTCGCACTTCCTTTTTCACTCAATCCCCAGTCGCAGATCACGTGCGCTCCATAATAACTCCGCAGTGCCCGACCCACCCGCCGCCCTCCCACGCATCTTCCGCGCTCCCGTCTTGCGCTTCGGCCCGAAGCGGTCGCGACATTCCGTGAACAATCGATCCACGAACGCCCGACTCCCCACCGCCGCTCCATCCGTGAAATATCTCACCCGCCACCGCAACATCTGCCGCAACGCCACATCCTGGCTCGTCGCCAGCTCGCTGAGTTCTGCAGCGACTTTTCCTGACGCTATTCCTTTTCTAACGACCTGGGTCACAGCTTCGCCCTGTTCGTTCACCACTTCCCGCGTTTTCTCTTCCCCGTCTTCCAGTAAAATCATCCGGTAACTCTTCGAAACCCTGCCCGCCCAGTGCCGTGCGTCCGCTTCCCAACCTTTGTCGGCCATAATCGCCCGTACCAAGCCAGCTTTTGCTTTGGCTCCGCTTTTACCGGTCGCTCCCATCGCCTCGCCATAACTGCTCCAACGATACTCCGCCGGATCCTGCGCAATCCCTGCACGCACCGGATTCAAGTCGATGTAGGCGGCAATCGTTTTCGATGCCAAACCATCCTCCACCACCACACTTTTAAAGGTTTCTTCCCACAAGTTGCCACACCGTTTGGCGCGATTGTTGTGCCAACGGGTGAACCGTTGCAGCAAAGTCTTCATAAACTCCGATAGATCGTGCATCCGGTAAGTGAAACGCTCGTGAATCCGCTGCACATAAGCTTCCCCGTCCGTGGCCATACCCTGTGACACCACGTGTCGTGCTTCCGCTAATTCCCGAGCCACCGTGGCCACAAAAGCCTTCGAATAAAGCGCACCCAAGCGCTTGAGCAGTTGCTCGTCCGTCAAGGCCGCTTTAGGGCTCGGCGTCACTTCCAGCAAGAGGTGGAAATGATTGCACATCACGCAGTAAGCCAGCACCCGGCAGCCTGAAAAATTCTCCATCATGCGCATGTAAATGCGGAACTGCTCCTTGTCATCCGGTCCAAAGGCAAATCGCTTGTCCACCACCCGCGCGATGCAGTGGTAAACCGCCGGTTTCGTCTCCGAATCCGCCCAAGGAACAATCCATCGTGCTCTCGCCATGCCGGAGCAAACTTTTAATCCGCAGCAAGTGCAAGCATTATTTGATTATTTCTGTTTTCATTTGAATTAGAATTCTGATTAAATTTACGCATCCGCTTTCCCAACTGCGGATACCGGATTATTGATACTTTGGGGTCTTGTGTTGGCGGAAATATCCGTCGCCAACATACATTGAGCTAGCATAGTCCGGCAACGGGCCGGCATCGGGGGGCAGCGGGATATTACCGTGAGTGGCGTCTTCGGGTTGAGAATAGGCGATAATCACCGGCGTGCCGTTGGATACGAGTCGGAAAAACTTGGGCGAGAGGTTTTCATGCATGCGGATGCAACCGTGAGTGGACGGATGGTGTTTGACCCAACCGGTGTGAAATCCGTAATTGGGCTTGAACTCGCACCAATAGGGCATCGGCGTGCCTTTGAACGACCAGCCAGCAGGTCGTTTGGCGAGATATGTCTGCATCACTTGGCTGCCGTTGTAGGCGTAGCCATGGGTGTTCGCGCGTTTCATCTGCACTTTGTTAAAGATCCGGAAGCTGCCCGTGGGAGTGGAGGATCCCGGAGCGCCGACGGCAACCGGCATCGCGAGCAGAACTTCGGAGCCCTCCATGACATAGGTACGTTGTTTACTGATGGAGACTTTGACGCGGACGTTGGCTGGATTCGAAGGCAGCTTCGTGGGGCGGTCATACGCATGGTAAGCGGCGAGGCCTGAACCACCGGTGCTTGTTGAACAAGATGGCATGAGAGTCACGGCGACGAGGGCGGCAACGGCGAGAGTAGGAAATGATTTGAAATTCATGGGGTCTTGGAATGTCGAGAGGAGAGTGCAGCAATTTTCGGGATTGGCAAGTCGAGGCGCAGATCACTTCGCACGTTCCCAAGAATCGACACGGTTGTTGAGGAACCAGACCGAGGCGAGACGGTGGGGAATATAGGCGACATCGGGTCCAAATCCCGATCCAAATCCGAGACTTGGAGAATATCCGTAGGGACCGTAAGCACCGTAGAATCCCGTAAAGTAAATGGGCCTCGAGCCAGCGTAATCCCACCGTTCGGTAGTTTTTTGATTTTTGGAACCCAAAAAAACGTTCGATGGCCTGCCCCAAGCGAGATAGACAGCATCGGCTGGCATGCCGCGGCCGATCTGGCCTTGTTGAACGAGGTTTTTGTGGTTTTCGCTGAGTGCTGCAAATTTCTCAGGTTCCCGCTGGATACGGGCCTGTGGGGTGGAGGGGGCGCAGGAAACGAGAAGCAGCCCTGCGGTCAGGGCGGTGAGGGTCGCTTTCATTGTGGTTCGATGAGGGGTTTGGGATTTTTGGGCGCTGCATGAATCACAGTTGGGAACTACAATACGGTCACTTAAGCCGTGTGGCAAACTTGGAATCCAGGTCGCAGCGCACAGCATTCCCATGATTTTACGTTTGGTGGCCGAATCAAGGGGCGATGCATGGCCGCCTACGCCCATGAGATAACAATGACACGAGCTCCGCGCATGGCATTGGCCTTCCATGGACATCGGCGGACAAGTTCCGCCGCTTGCTCCTTAAGAGGGCTTTAAGCCAGCGGGAGAACCAGTTTGGCGACGGTGCCAGGGCCATTGGCGGGAGATAGGGTGATGGAACCTCCGTGGAGTTCTGCGGCTTCACGGACAAGAGTTAGGCCGAGGCCGGTGCCTTTGCGGCCGGAGCCGGGGTGGCGTAACGAGTAAAAGCGCTCGAAAACTTTTTCGCATGCGTAGTCGGGAATGCCTTCGCCGTGGTCGCGAATGATAAGTTCTACCTGGTGATCGGTCGCGGAAAGTTGAATTCCGACGGTTGATTGGGGAGGTGAGAAGTCGATGGCGTTTTCCAGCAGATTGGTGACGGCGGCGCGGAGGATGAAGGCATCGCCGCGGATGGGGAGTGGCGATGGCCAGAGTTCATGAAGGAGTTGGATGCCGGCGATTTCGGTGAGTGGGCGGGCCTGATCGATAGCGCGGGCGACGATGTCGCGAAAGTCGAGGGAGGAGGTTTCTTCGAGGCGGGTGCGGCTTTCGATGGCGGAGAGTTCGAGTAGGCGATTGATGAGGCGTTCGCTGCGGGCGCTCTCGGCGAGGATGTTGCCGATGAAGCGTTTACGGATTTCGATGGGCATTTCTTCATCTAGCAACTCAGCCGCGCCACGAATGGCGGCGAGCGGGCTTTTCATTTCGTGGGTGAGGGTTTGAATGTAACGCTCGACATATTTGCGGTTTTCGAGCGAATCCCGCATGGAATCGAGGGCATGAGCAAGTGTGTTGACTTCGCGACCGATGCCGATTTTCGGTTTGGCTGGGCGCTCGCCGCGTTCGATGGCGCGCGCGTATTCGGTGATCTCGCCGATGGGGCGGAACAACCAGAGGAACACCGCGCCGATGAGGAAAAGGATGCCGCTGCCGATCAAGCCGCATGCGATATAAATGATGCGCCGTCTTTGACGAATCAAGGGCATCACGTCGAGTTGAGGTTTGTAAACAGTTAGAACGCCCGCCGGATGTTGTGGATCGCCGATGGGTGCGGCGACGTAAAGGATGGAAGTGGTATTATCGTCCGGATTTTCTCGGCTGCTGCGAGCTCCGTAGGTGCCGGAGAGTGTGAGGGAGACATCGCGTTTGGCACGATAGTCGAGGCCTTCGCGTTTCCCGTCTTCAGAATCAAAGATGACAATTCCATTCGAATTGGTGATGTAGGCGTTGATGCCGACTTGTTTTTTCAGGTGGTCGAAGATTTTGGATTCGAATCTCCGGACATGGGCTTTGTCGAATGCGCTGCGAAGTTTTTCGATTTCGAAATTTTCTGACTGTGGGGTGGAGGTGATTTCCGCGAGGAGGTGTGCGGTGTCCACCATCATTTCCTCGGTGGCTTGGTAAGTTTGGGGTTCGACCTCTGCGAGAAAGTGACGTGCAAGTTGATAGAACCCGAGCGCGATGATGAAGGCGATGAAGAATAGAGTGACCCGGGTGAAGCGCATTGAGGTAAAAGCTGAAATACTGAGAAGCTGAAATGCTTAAATTAGGGATTCGGGGCTAGCGAGTAGCCAAGGCCGCGGCGGGTTTCGATGAGGTTTTCGGCACCGGGTTGGGCGATGCGGAGTTTGGCGCGGATGGATTTGATGTGGGCGTCCACGGTGCGATCGGTCACTGCGCCGGGGTCTTGCCAGGCGTAGTCGAGCAATTGATCGCGGGTAAAGACGCGGCCGGGTTTTTCGATGAGAACGAGCAGGAGTTTGTATTCGTGGGCGGTGAGATCGAGGGGAGTGCCTTGGAAGAGGATGCGCATGGAGGAGGAATCGTGATGAAGCGTGGCGGTGGGATGTGGGATTGGGGGGTGAGCTGCGGGTGGTTGGTGGTTGCCACGGCGAAGGATGGCGCGGACGCGGGCGACGATTTCGCGGGGAGAGAACGGTTTAGTGACGTAGTCGTCGCCGCCGAGTTCGAGGCCGAGGATGCGATCGACCTCGCCGTCGCGGGCGGTGAGGAAGAGCACGGGGATGGATGAGTTTTCGCGTAGGCGGCGGCAGACATCCAAGCCGGTCATGTCTGGAAGGCCGATGTCGAGAATAGCGAAGTCGTGGGGTTCGCGGGCGGCTGCGGCGAGGGCTTCGGCGCCGGTGAGGGCGTGGGTGACTGTGAAACATTCGGTTTCCAGCGCATAAACCAAGGCATCGGCGATGGCCGGTTCATCTTCCACCAACAGGACTTGTGACATGGAGGGATTTCAACGGGTCTTTGTGAAATGCCAATGATGAAAGCGTGAAATATGGATGCTTCCTACGCATGCAGGGCACGCCGATTCCAGAAAACGACATTTGGATCGCTGCGTTAGCCTTGGAGCATGCGGTGCCAGTTGTGACTTCCAATGCGCATTTTGACCATCTTCCGCAGGTGGCGAGGGTGGTGGAGTGAGGGTGCGCGAAGCATCCCGGCTGCGGGGCTAGTTTGCGGCGGTCATAGACCGTCGCTACAGAATGAGGGTCTGGAGGGCGGCTTCGTCGATGATCGGGACACCGATTTTTTCGGCTTTGTCGCGTTTGGATCCGCCGCCATCGCCGGCTAAGACATAACTGGTTTTGGCGGAGACAGAGCCGCTGACTTTACCGCCATGGCTTTCGATGAAGGCTTTCATGGCATCGCGATCGAGGCTGAGGGTGCCGGTGATGACGAAGGTTTTTCCGGCGAGTGGGCCCTGCGGAGATTGTAGATTGTAGGTGGTGGATTCGGGATTGATGCCGAGGCGAGCGAGCCGTTCAAGGGTGTCTTGGCCGGCCTCGGAGTGAAAGAAGGCGGTCACGGCTTCGGCGACGGCAGGGCCGACATCGCCGGTGATGGCGTAGGGTGTTAGAAATTCGTTTTTCTTCTTCGCGTCGTTGCGGGTGTCTTTGAGAAGTTCTGCTAGAATAGGGGATGTGACGAGTTCGGATAGGTTTTGGTGCAGTCGTGAGAGTTCTTTGGCGGCGGATTCGCCGAGTTGGCGGATGCCCATGGCGAAGAGCCAGCGGTTGAGGGGTTGGGACTTGGCAGCATCGAGGGCGGTGAGGATTTTGGCGGCGTTTTTTTCGCCGAAGCGGCGCGGGTTTTCGTCGGTGCCGAGGTTGAGATTAGCCAGGGTTTCTTCGGTGAGATTGAAGAGGTCGAGCGGACTGTGGCAATGGCCGTGGCGGACGAGGGCGTCGGCGACGGTTTCGCCAAGGCCTTCGAGGTCGAGGGCTTTGCGGGAGGCGAAATGTGAGATGCGGGTGACGGCTTGGGCGGGGCACTGGAAATTGGTGCAGCGCCAGGCGACGAAGCCTTCTTCGCGGGCGATGGGGCCGTGGCAGGACGGGCATTTTCCGTGGACGTGATCAAAAAGGGAGAAAGGGGTGGAGTCGCTGCGGTGGTGTATGACTTTGGCGATGGCGGGAATGATTTCGCCGGCTTTTTCGACGAGCACGGTATCGCCGATGCGGATGTCCTTGCGGTCGATCTCGTCTTGATTGTGGAGGGTGGCTCGGGAGACGGTGGAGCCGGAGATGAGGACGGGGGTGAGTTCGGCGACGGGTGTTAGAACGCCGGTTCGGCCGACTTGGATGGTGATATTTTCCAGCGTGGTTTGTTTTTGTTCCGGGAGGAATTTGTAGGCGGCGGCCCAGCGCGGGGCGCGGGAGGTGGAGCCGAGGTTCTCACGTGTGGCGCGATCAAGGACTTTGATGACGGCGCCGTCGGTGCCGTAGTCGAGATCGTGGCGGTGTTGGTTGATGTGGGCGACGGCGGTGAGGACTTCGTCGAGATTTTGGGCGGTGATGACGGGTTGGTTGCGGGGGATGCCGAGTTGATCTAGCAAGTTGTGGAAATCGTGTTCGGTTTCGAGGGGAGGGCCGTCGTATGCGCCGAGGCCGTGGGCGAGGAAGGCGAGTGGGCGTTTGGCGACGATTTTCGGATCGAGTTGTTTGAGGGTTCCGGCGGTGGCGTTGCGGGGATTGGCGAAGGTGGGGAGGCCGGCTTCGTCGCGCTCGGTGTTCATGGCGGCGAAGGCTTCGTTGGGCATGAAGATCTCGCCGCGGACTTCCAGCGTTGCTGGAATTTTGAATTTTGAATTTTGGATTTTGGATGTTTGAAAGACCACGCCTTCCGAGAAGATTTTGAGTTCCAGGGGGATGGAGCGAATGGTGCGGACGTTGTGGGTGATATCGTCGCCGGTGGTGCCATCGCCGCGGGTGGCGGCGTAGGTAAGTTCGCCGTTTTGATAGAGGAGAGAAACGGCGACACCATCGATTTTAGGTTCGACGGTGACGGTGACGTTTTCTTGGCCAAGGTTTTTGCGGAGCTTCTGATAGAATGCGATCAGTTCCTGCTCGGGGCGGTCGGCGCCGGATTTTTCGAGGGCTTCAGAGCTGAGTTCGAAGATATCGTCGATGCTGAGCATCGGGACGACGTGGCGGATTTGTTGGAAGCCATCGATGGGCTTGCCGCCGACACGTTTGGTAGGCGAGTTGGGATCGGCGAGATGGGGGTGGTTTTTCTCGAGGTTTTCGAGTTCGCGGAAGAGCTTGTCGTAATCCGCGTCGGAGATTTCAGGGGTGGCTTGGTTGTAGTAGAGATCGTCGTGATGACGGATCTGCGCTTGCAATTCGCGGAAGCGGGATTCGGGATTTTTCGAATCCGGGAGAGAGAAAAGGTCCGGCTCAGCCATGGGATGAGTGTCGGATTTTGAGGGGGAATATCAAGGGCTTTGCCGGGTGCCGGCGGTTTTATCGGGAGCGGGGGCAGGGATGGACTGGGGTTCGGTGGTGGTGAAGTGGGCGGCGATGATGTATTGCTCACCCTTGCGGTAGACTCCGAGCATGGCGATACCGGGGCCTTTGAGTTTCCACATGTGGGTGGTGTGCAAGAGATCGCCTTGGGCGGCAGCGAGGTCGAGTTGTTTGGTGGCTTTAATGGGTTCGCCGTAATGTTTGGTTAGTAGAGTGGTGAACATTTTCCAGCAGGGGAGCAGGCGTTCTTTAAGATCGCTGGCGGGGAGGGGTTCGGTTTGGAGGTCAAAATCCTTGAGTTTTTCATTTTCCCATCCGAAGAAGAGGCTGGCATGGAGTCCTCCGATTTTTTCCATCGTGCGATAGACGCCATTGCCGCCAGTGCGGCCCATGAGGGTTTCGGCGATGGTGGCTTTGAATTCCTTATTGATTTTAACTTTTGAGAGGACTTGCGCGCGTGATTCGCCGAAAAGGATCAGTGGCTCGAACGTGAGGGTGGGCACTGGGTAAATGGGTGCGGCGCCTGGAAGCGGGTGATTGATGTTGAGCCAGGTGAGGTCTTCGGGAAAGAGTTGGTCGAGCGGAATGGTGACTTCCTTGAAATCCGAAGAGCGGCGGATGGTCACGGCTTTGTCGTTGCGGGTAACCAATTCGCCTTTCACGGAGCGTGTGCCATCGGCGCTTTTCCATAAGCGTGTGGCGGCGACGGTATTGAGGGTGGCGGCGAAGAGCAGGGCGAAGATGATTTTTTGAATCATGGCAGAGAGATGTTCTGTTAGATCGTAGCGGCGCAGTGGTTCAGTGGCCTTGAGGTTTGTTATTGCGGGGTTCCCATTCGCGGCGGGAGCGTGAGCGGACAGAGAGAACGACGGGAATGCCGGGTGCGGGGTGAGCGGCGCGGTAGCGGTTGGTTAGATAAGCTTCGTAACTGGTGGCCATGAGGCGCTTGTCATTGACGAACAGCACGATGGTAGGCACGGGGATGACGCTGTATTTCTCGTTAGTGGCGGCGGTGGCGTAGTAAAGTTTAAGGCGTTTTTTGAGTTTGCTGTCGAGGGGTGGCGGGGTGTCTTCGAGGGCGGCTTGCAGGATGCGGTTGAGTTGGCCGGTGCCGGGGATGTTTTGGGCGCTTTTGCGGATTTTGAGGGCCTCTTTGAGGACGTGTTCGACGGAGCCGCCGGTTTTGGCGGAGCAGGCGACGAAGGGGGCGTAGTGGAGGAAGAACAATTCTTTGCGGCAATGCTCGGTGGCTTCTTCGAGGCGTGCGGTACGGGTGGCACCGGGGTGATAGAGATCGAATTTATTGAGGACGATGAGGCAGGGTTTTTTCTCTTCGACGATGGTTTGGGCGATTTTTCGGTCCATCGAGGTGATGCCTGCGGCGAGGTCGATGACGAGCACGCAGAGGTCCGAGCGACGGATGGCGCGTTCGGTGCGCATGGCGGAGAAGACCTCGACCGAGTTATCGCGTTTGGCACGCGGGCGGAGGCCGGCGGTGTCGATGAGGGTGAAATTTTCGCCTTGGAATGAGTAGGGGAGATCGACGGCATCGCGGGTGGTTCCGGCGATATCCGAGACGATGGTACGTTCGTCTTTCAGGATGGCGTTGACGAGTGAGGACTTGCCGGCGTTGGGTTTACCGACGATGGCGAGTTTGATGCCGATGGTTTCGGCGACTTCGGCGACGGCTTCGATTTCCGAGACGAGCGGAGCGATGACGGCGTCGATTTCGTCGCAGAGGTGGCCGAAATTCCGGCCATGCTCGGCGGAGACGAAAACGCTGGATTTGAAGCCGAGGCGAGTGAAATCCGAGAAAGCGGATTCGTGTTTGGGATCGTCCACTTTGTTGAGGACGAGTAGGACGGGAGGTTTGGCTTTGCGGAGTTTTTGGGCGAGGGCCTGATCGGTGGCGGTGAGGCCGTCATGGGCATCGACGACGAATAAAATCAGGTCGGCCGTTTCCATGGCAATGTCCGCCTCAATGGTGACCTGGGCGTCGAATCCATCGTCGATGTTTCCGCCGATGCCACCGGTATCGACGAGGGTGCAGGAGACTTGAGTGGCGCTGGAAGGTGCCGAGATGCGGTCGCGGGTGACACCCGGTTGGTCATGGACGATGGCGATTTTTCGTCCTGCGAGACGGTTGAATAGAGCAGACTTCCCGACATTCGGGCGTCCGACGATGGCGACGGTAGGCATGACGTGCATCAAACGGCGGAAAATGCGGAAGCGCAAGAGTGGAGGTCGAAAGAAAAAACCCCGCCGTTGCGGGCGGGGTTGATTCACGAACTGGGATGGCGGAGCGGACGGGGCTCGAACCCGCGACCTCCAACGTGACAGGCTGGCGCTCTAACCAACTGAGCTACCGCTCCATCCCCGTTCGGGTGGGGCGGACGCTATGGGGCGACCCGTAACGGCGCAACACCTTTTTTTCACAATGGTGAACTTTTTTTAGGAGTCGATTTCAGCTGAGAGCTTCGACGGTAGCCTCGAGGCTGGCGAGGTCGTCCACGGAATGGACGACGGCGTCTTTATCAATTTTTGCGACGAGGCCAGCGATGACTTTGCCGGGGCCGAGTTCGAGGAAATTCCGGTGACCCATGGCGATGAGAGTTTGGATAGAAGCAGTCCAAAGGACGGAACCGGTGACTTGTTTTTCGAGCATCGAGCGGATTTCCGCAGCATCGGAAACGGCGGAAGCGGCAAAATTGCAGATGACGGGGATGGTGGGTTTTTGAAAAGTTAGGGCGGCGAGTTCCGTGGCGAGTTGGTCTTGGGCGGATTGCATAAGGCGCGAGTGGTAGGCACCGGCGACGTTGAGTTTGAGGGCGCGGCGGATGCCAAATTCCTTGGCCTTGGCGACGGCGGTATCGATGCCGACGACGGTGCCGGAAAGCACGATTTGACCTGGGGCATTGAAATTGGCGACATCCACATCAGCGGCGGCGGCGAGGGCGCGGACTTGATTTTCTTCGCCACCGATGAGAGCGGCCATGGTGCCTTCAGTGGCGAGGCAGGCTTGTTCCATGAAGGCTCCGCGTTTGCCGACGATTTTGAGACCGTCTTCGAACGAGAAGGTTCCAGCGGCGGAGTGTGCGGTGAACTCGCCGAGTGAGAGTCCGGCGGCAGCGACCGGGATGAGGTTTGGCAGGCGTTCGCGAACCATGGCGAGGGCCATCAATCCGTGAAGGTAGAGAGCGGGTTGGCAGCGCGAGGTTTTGGTGAGCTCTTCGTCCGGGCCTTCAAACATGATGTGTGATATCGAGAAACCGAGGGCTTCATCGGCTTTGGCGGCCATTTCGCGGCAGGTGGCGGATTTTTCTGCAAAGTCTTTGCCCATGCCTACTTTTTGGGCGCCTTGTCCGGAGAAGAGTAAAACGATGTTGCTCATGTTGAGGGGCTGTCTAGGGGATGGGCCGCGCCGTGGAAAGAGGAAATGCGGATGTGACCCTGCTATCACAGCTTTGCTTGCGAAACAGGCAATCCACGTTTAAGAATTTCCCCGAACATTACTGAATCATGAGTCAAACATCCCCGAAAATCACCGCTTATTTAAAAACCTTCTGTGGCTGGAGCGAAGGCATCCGCGCCATCATGCGAAAATACGAACTGCCGTATGAAGAAAAGGACATCATCAAAAACCCCGCATTTCGTTGGGAAATGGAGCAGCGGAGCGGTCAACCGCTTTCGCCGTGCGTCGAGATCGATGGTCACATGTTGCCGGATATCAGCGGCGAGGAGGTCGAAAAATGGATGATTGAAAACGGCTATCTTCAGTCCAACGAAGCCGCGCCGGATGCCCCGATCAATTCGTCTTGCACCGATGAGCAGCACGAGGCGATGGCACTTGGGCGTCTGCCGATTCCAGGGAAAATCCGTTTTCTCGACTGAAATTGATTTTGCAGACAAAAAGCTCCGCGTGGGGCATTCCCTCTACTGAATGATGAATTCGCCCGCAAGCGCATGGAAACAGTGGTTGGCCGAAAACGGCCCGCGGCTGCTGCTTTTTGCCCGCGGCTGGAGTAATAACCGCCAAGATGCGGAGGATCTGGTCCAGGAGGCGATCTTACGGATGTGGCACCATCAGGCGGATCACGGCGGTGGGCCGCCGGATTTGCCGTTGGTGTTTTCCACGATTCGTTTTTGCGGGTTGAACCACCATCGCAGTGAGACACGCCGCCGGAAACGAGAAGAGTCGGTGATTTATCTCCACGATTTTCAGGATGTTTGGCTGGATCCGTTGCTGGAGGAGGACGAAGAGGCGTTGATTCTCCGGGATGCCGTGCAGAATCTTAGCCAGAAGCTGCGTGAGGTGGTGGTGATGAAATTCTGGGGTGGGTTGACGTTTTTGCAGATTTCAGAAACTCTAGCGATTTCGCCAAACACGGCGGCTTCGCGATACCGGTATGCATTGGAGCAATTGGCGCACGAATTGCGCCGCATCAAGGAGGTCCGCCATGCGCAAGCTTGATCCTATTGAAACAATTCTCGCCCGCATGATGCCACCAGCGTTGAGCGCGGAGGGCCAGCGTGAGATTGAAGACATGCTGGATGAATTGGCCGGGCCGTTGCCGGAAATCATTCCAGTGAAACCATGGTTTCGTCAGCCATGGTTTCGCGGAATCGCTGCGGCGGGCATTGCTGCTGCCGTGATGTTGCCGCTGGCATTGCCGCGTTTATTGACGACGGCGGCCCCCTTGCCTGCAGTCGAGCTGGTGCAAAAAGTGCCTGACGGCGTGGTCCTCATCGGTGAATCCGGTCGGGTCAATTCGATCTCAGCGCAAGGATGGCAGGAAAATCCCGATGGCACGGCATCGCGCACGCTGCGGATGAGAGTAGTTGAGGAAAACCAATTTTTGGATGAGGAAACTGGCATTGTGATGTTGGTGTCAGAGCCTCGCGAAGAATACTTGCTGATGCCTGTCAGCGCATTCTGATATGGCGCGATTTTGGGTCATTTTTTCCCTGTTAGGATGGGCACTGCTGCTCGCCGAAGATTCCGTGGTTGCGAGTGATCCACAACCGAGCCCACAAGCCTCGCAAATCCCGAAAGTTACGGAAGTCCCGCAAATCCCGCAAATCCCGCACGGTTCTCAAGCGCCGCGCGCATGGTTGGGCTTGGAAATTTCCAGGCCGGATGAAGCGATCACGGTGCATTTGCCGGCCTTGCCGCAGGGGGTTGGATTCATGATCCGATCGATCAGCCCAGGTGGTCCGGCTGAGATTGCCGGTCTGCGGAATTACGATGTGCTGTGGAAAATGGGTGACCAAATGCTAATCAATGAGGGCCAATTGGCGGTGTTGCTGCGTTTGGCGAAACCAGGGGACGAAATTTCATTATCAGGTTTTCGGGCTGGGAGGCCCATCGAGGTCAAGCTGAAGCTGGCTGAGGCCCCGGCCACGCCCGAATCGTTTCCGAGTGATTTGGTGGACAGCGCGGTCTTGCCGGGCGGGGATAGCGGCGTGCCGATGCGGGTTTTCAATATTTCAGAAAAAATCGCCAGTTATGAGACGGATGATGGTCGAGTCCAAATCCAGCGCGACGGTGAAATTTTCAGGGTCAAGATCGTGGGACCCAAAGAAGAAATGATTTTCGATGGTGCGCTTCCGGCAAACGGGAACCTCGATCCAATTCCCCAGGTTTGGAAACGGAGGGTCCATGCCTTGCTCCGTGGACTGACATACGCACTGGATGGCGGCATGGTTCCAAGCCGTCAGCCACGGCCAAGGGTGGTTCCAACCGCTACGGTAAAACCGTGATGAAGGTCGATTTGAGAGATTTTCCATGGGAATGCCTTGCGTTTTGCGAGTTGTCTTCTCATCTTCCGCCGCATGCACCCTGACGTGGCGAAACTGGTGGAAGCCGGTCGCATTCCCAAACCGCTCGGCGAACGCCTATCTCAATTGGCTCCCGGAAACTTTTGTATTCATCGATCCTTCGGCGCCGGCAAGGTGATTGACTGGGATTTACCCGGAAAAAAAGTCGTGATCGACTTTGAGAAATCCGCCGGGCAGACCATGGAGTTACAATTCGCGTTTCAAAAAACCGAGTGGATTCCAGCCGATGATTTCCGAGCGAAAAAAATCGAGCAAATCGAGGAACTTCGCATCCTTTCCAAGAGCGATCCACTCGCGCTCGTCGTCCATCTTCTTGAAAGCCATGGCGGCAGCATGACTGGCGACGCCTTGGAAAAAGAACTCTCCGGCACCGTGATTCCTGAACCAGGGTTCAAGAAGTGGTGGGATGCCACCAAAAAAAACCTCCGCGAAAGCCGCCTCGCCGTAGTGCCGCAAAAGCGCACCGAGGCCATCGTGCTTCGTACCGGCGATCAGAGCCCGGCCCAAGCGCTCGTTTCTGCCTTTGAAGCCTCCAAGGACATCAAAGGCATGATCCGCGCCCTTGAAGCCATCGCCTCCGATATTGGCGCTTTCGATCAGGATGTCGATGCTCTGAAACGCCTGCTCGGCGACATCGATGAAGGCGCGAAAAAAGCCGCCCGCGTGCAACTCGGTCAAGCGCTGCAACTCGTCGCCGCCCGCGATGAAGTCATCGGATCCTCCAAAGCTCTTGAGCTCGATCCCACAGCCGTTCGGCTTTCCGATCTGTTGCTTTCTGCCGATCCCGTGAAACTCGCCGAAGAGGCGGGCACCTTGCCATCTGGTCGTCAACGAGCGGTTTACGAAGCATTTCCCGACGCGTTCGGTGATATATGGGTGGAAAAAATCGTTCGAGTATTTGACCGGGTCGGTGCTCGCGGCGTGACGGAAATCGCGCGGATTCTTCTAGAGCGGGGTCAACTTCCCGCGTTGGTGACGCACCTTCGCTCGTCGATTGCACGCCGGGATTTGGGTTCGGACGCCTTGATTTGGGTTTGCCGCGAACGCAAGGCTGCCTCCGTCGAGGTCTTCAGTGCCGATGTCGGAGCTTCAATTCTCAATTTGTTGGAAAACGACCACTTGTCCGATGGTCCGCGTAAGACCTCCCGCCTGCAAAGCTTGCTCGGGGATGACAAAAAACTGCTGATCGATCTGGTCGAAATCATGGACATCAATGAGGCTCGGAATTTCTCCCGCCGCCTGCTCGATTGTCCGGTCTTCGGGGATCTTGAGAAAAAATCCCTGATGGCGCGCATCATCAAATCTCGCCCGGAAACCGGTGAGCTGGTGGATGGAAATAACGCCAAACGTCCCGAGGAAACCTTGCTTGTTTCATGGGAGAGTCTGGAAAAGAAAAAGGACGAGCTCGACGACATCATCCGTAACAAAATCCCGCAGAACGTCAGCGACATCAAAATCGCCCGTTCCTACGGCGATCTCCGCGAGAATTTCGAATACAAGTCCGCCAAGGACATGGAAAAATACCTGGGTCACCGCCGCAACGCTCTCGACAAGGAAATCAACTCCGCCCGTGGCACCGATTTCAAAAGCTCGGATGCGTCGAAGGTCAACATCGGCACAATCGTCATGCTGACAGATCGATCCGGCCATGACGTCGAGATGACCGTGCTCGGTGCATGGGATTCAGATCCAGACCAAAAAATCGTATCGTATCTATCCGAGGTCGGCAAGGCACTGGTTGGACGCGTGGTGGGTGAAACCGTGGAAATCCGCGATGAGACCACCGAGGAATTCCAACCACTCACGATCAAATCGATTCGCCCGTTCAATCCTTGAAAAAACGCATGATGCAAGATTGGAAGAGTCGGGAATTGCTTCATTTTAAGGGCGAAATCACGTATTTGACCGAATCTTGCGCATTGCTGGTCGTTTTCCCCTCTGTCCTTGTGTCCGGAGTCTTGAACGATTGAGTCTCTCCCGCCTCTCAGCAGAATTTTCTCAACCCCTATATAAACACACCATGGAAGCTACCACTATTGTTGAAATCCGCGGCCGCGAAGTGATTGATTCACGCGGCAATCCTACCGTCGAAGTCGACGTCCATCTTGAAGGCGGTGCCATCGGCCGCGCCTCAGTGCCCTCCGGCGCATCCACCGGCGAAAATGAAGCTGTCGAACTCCGCGACGGCGATAAAAAGCGTTTCCTCGGCAAAGGCGTGCTTAAAGCCGTCGAAAACGTGAATGCGAAGATCGCTCCGGAAATCCTCGGATTCTGCGCGACCGAACAAGCCTCCATCGATGCCGCCATGCTCGCGCTCGACGGCACCTCGACCAAAAAAGTGCTCGGAGCCAATGCCATTCTCGGCGTTTCCTTGGCCGTTGCCAAAGCGGCTTCCGCCCAGCTCGGCATCCCGCTTTACAAATATCTCGGCGGCCCGAACGCCAAGGTGCTGCCAGTGCCCATGATGAACATCATCAACGGTGGTGCCCACTCGGACGCCCCGATCGACTTCCAGGAATTCATGATCGTGCCCGTCGGCGCACCGACGTTCCGTGAAGCCATCCGCTACGGTGCTGAAGTTTTTCACACCCTCAAAAAAGTCCTACACGATCGCGGTCTTTCCACCGCCGTCGGTGACGAAGGTGGTTTCGCTCCAAATTTCAAGGATGCTAACGACGCCCTCGCCACTATCTGCCTGGCGATCGAAAAAGCCGGTTACAAGGTCGGCGACGAAATTGCCATCGCGCTTGATTGCGCCTCTTCCGAATTCTTCGACAAGAAGAAGAAGGCCTACGTCTTCAAAAAAGGCGACAAGTCGGTGAAATCCGCCGAGGAACTCGTCGCCTTCTACGCCAAGCTCCAGAAGAAGTATCCGATTATTTCCATCGAAGATGGCTGTGATGAAAACGACTGGGCTGGCTGGAAAGTCCTCACCGACAAACTCGGCAAGACCACGCAACTCGTCGGCGATGACCTCTTCGTCACCAACACCGAGTTTCTCGCCAAGGGTATCAAGCTCGGCGTGGCCAACTCGATCCTCGTCAAGGTCAACCAGATCGGTTCGCTCACCGAAACCTTCGATGCCGTCGAAATGGCCAAGGAAAATGGCTACACCTCAGTGCTCAGCCACCGCTCCGGTGAAACCGAAGACTCAACCATTGCCGATATCGCCGTGGCCACCAATTGCGGCCAAATCAAGACCGGTTCGATGAGCCGCTCGGACAGGGTCGCGAAATACAACCAGCTCCTGCGCATCGAGGAAGAACTCGGTGATGACGCGGTTTACGGCACGCACAAGATGAAAGTGCTCAATAAGTAACTCCAAGCAGCGTGGGCGTCTCGCCCACTCTTTCTCTCTCGAACGGCGGGCCTCAAAAAGGTCCGCCGTTTTTTGTCGTTCCAAGGGGGATTACAAAAAAAACGG
>Ga0247844_1000273_pt1 | contig 111866 bp, 112 predicted proteins | sample LaCtaG_FD_192421 | JGI IMG/M metagenome (GOLD analysis project Ga0247844, IMG submission 192421) | Freshwater microbial communities from meromictic Lake La Cruz, Castile-La Mancha, Spain - LaCruzMarch201714.5m_1 | ecosystem: Environmental > Aquatic > Freshwater > Lake | place: Spain...
AGCCGCCACCACGCCGTCAGCAATAATGTCACATTTCATAATCCCACCAAATATATTAACTAAAATGGCCCTAACCTTATTATCTTTTAAAATAATGGAAAACGCTTTTTCAACCATTTCCTTTGTTGCTCCACCGCCCACGTCTAAAAAGTTAGCTGGAGTTCCTCCGTGAAGTTTAATAATGTCGAGAGTTCCCATGGCAAGACCGGCACCATTAACAAGACAACCAATATTTCCATCTAGTGAAATATAAGATAATCCAAATTGAGCTGCCTCTCTTTCCTGTGCTGATTCTTCAGTTGGATCTCGAAGGGCTTCAATTTCCGGATGCCTAAAAAGTGCATTATCATCAAAATTTAATTTTGCATCAAGAGCAATGAAATCGCCTTTTTTAGTAAGAACAAGTGGGTTTATTTCCACAATACTACAATCTTTAGTTATGTATAATTGATATAGAGCTTCAAAAAACTTAATTGCTTTTTTTTGTTGATCTCCTTCTAAACCAATTCCATAGGCCAGTTTCCTTCCTGCGTATGCACTAAAACCAATAGCAGGATCAATCGAAACTTTAATAATTTTTTCAGGAGCTTCAGCTGCAACTTTCTCAATTTCAACTCCACCTTCAGCTGAGGCCATAAAAGTTAACTTTCCAGTGCTTCTATCTAAGACAATTCCAGCATAGTATTCCTTTACGATATCGCATCCCTGTTCCACAAGAATACAATTCACTTTCTTTCCTTCAGGCCCTGTTTGATGAGTAACAAGATTCATTCCGATAATTTGTGCGGAAAATTTTTCAACTTCCTCTAGTGATCTTGCTAGTTTAACACCTCCACCTTTACCTCTGCCCCCCGCATGAATCTGTGCTTTAATTACCCAGACATTTCCTCCGAGTTTTTTCGCCACTTCAACTGCTTGGGCTGGAGTTTCAGCAATCTCACCATTTAAAAGATTGATGTTAAACTCTTTCATTAATTTTTTAGCTTGATACTCATGAATGTTCATTAATTGCTCCTAAAATTATGCAAAATATCTCTTTGATTAAACTATAAAAGTTCACTAAAGTTGAAATGAAATTATTTGATTAAATGAAAATCAATTAATAGTTTTTTGAATTATCTCTCCAAGTTCTTAACTAAATCAATGGGAAATTTTGAAACTATGAAGCCTTATTCTTATTATTCACTTCACCCCTCAAGTTTGTATTTAGATGGTGGCGCCATGTTTGGAATTATTCCCAAGCCGCTTTGGAATAAAAAAATACCATCCGATGAACTAAATAGAATTCCTATGACAATGAGAGTATGGCTAATCAAATCCAAAGATAAACTTATTGTCATTGATTCGGGCGCAGGCGACTACCAGGGTGAAAAATTTAATGAGCGCTATGGTTTATTAAATCCTCCAAAAAGTTTTCAATCCTTACTAAAGGAATCAATGGGTGCTGAACCAGGCGATGTAACAGATTTTGTTCTAACACATCTGCATTTTGACCATGCCTGTGGAGCACTTACTGGGTTAGATTTAAAACCATCTTTTCCCAATGCGACACTACATCTTCACAGAGCACACTATGAATACTCACTTAAACCATCTCTTAGAGATGGCGGTTCATTCCAGCAACCCATTATCAAAAAAACCTTAGAAAGTTACCAAAACATTCATTGGCTAAATGAAATGGATAATCACATTACAGAATCATTATACTTTCAAACCTGCCATGGACATACACCATTTCAAATATTACCCTATAATAAAGATTTTATTTTTTTGGCCGATGTTATCCCAACCCATGCCCACTTATCCATTCCCTGGGTAATGGGTTACGATTTACAACCAAGTATCACTTGCAATGAAAAACAACTGTTACTGGATTGGATTTCTCAAAAAAATCTAAATATTATTTTTGATCACGATGCCAACAACATCGGAGGTAAGGTTTTAAAAAATCAGCAATCATCACAATTCGAACTAGTAAATGTTTTTAAAAGCCAACAGACTTATTTTGAAGAAGTAAAAATTTAAATAAAAAAAAACCACTCTTTTCCTATCAAAGAGTGGCCGATCTTTTACTGAAACAAATATATTTAAATCTTTTTATACTGACAATAAATGTAACCAATACTTCCCGACTTCTCTGAAACTCTTAACTCAAAAGCTCCTGCGCTTGAATTTTTTCCATCAACATAAGATGTCGCAATTTCTAAAGTTGTAGTTACAGCCTCTGAATTAGATGCACTATTAGTAATTGAAATTGATTCATTCCCTTTTACTAAAGTATTACTTAAATAAGATATACCGTTTTCATTTTTATTTATATTTTCGGTCGAATAAAAAGAAGCGTAATCACTTGCAACTTTATTGGAAATATTTGTCATAGAAAAGTGCAATAGATCCGCATTTATATCAATTTTTAACTTAGATGCACAATTTTTTACCTTTCCATTTTGACTATCAGACAACTCATTTGTTAATGACAATTCTGAACCATTCCAATTAGCATCAACTAGTCTTTTTAAAATCTTTTTTGACTCTACTGCAGGTAATAGCCTTGTATATTCGCACTTTGATCTTCCCTTGAATAATTTTTTACTTCCATAAACTGTTAATTTATTTGCATCTTCTGAAAAAACAACTGATCTAGAGATATCTTTATTTTTTGCCACTAATTCTTTTTTTGATCTTTTAAAATCAATCTTATAAATTAAACTTCCATTTTCAAAAGAGTTTAATTCTCCCTTATCATTTCTTCCCGACCTTAGAATAAGTGAACTTGAATCACTTGAAATAACACTATAAGAATTCAAACATTTCCCATCTGCATTTCCGTAAACTGCATTCTTAATTTGAGCAAACCTTTCAGTAGAAATTTGTGCATAAGAACTTTGCACTATTAATGTCGCAAAACTCAACAGGCTAAAAACCTTTAATAAATTCTTCATAAAAAACTCTCCTCAAATTAATAGGTAAAAATGTTATCTAAAAATATTTTAGATTCATTTCAGAATTTTCTAACTTAGTTAGGAATAATTTATAGGAATTTAAAAAATGTGTTCAAAAAGTAGACAGGCGGCATAGCGTGCATCACTTAAAGCATCATCAGAAATTAATGGATTAAACTCATATAATCCCAAATGAAATGGCAAAGGTTTTAAAAAACGAATAATTTGAACTAGGTCTCTGCGATTTAACCCTGATGGATTAGGAGCACTCACAGAGGAAAATTCCGAAGAACTCATTACATCTAAGTCTATGCTCAAAATTAAAAGCGTATCTCTTTCTAGGGGAAAATCTTTAAAATCTTTTTGCCACTTATTTAAATCAAAATCCTCCATCCAGGTTACTTTAATTGTTGCCTTGCTGTTCTCTATTTTTAGATGATCTAAATCAACATAATATTTCTGAAGTCCAGTTTGCCATAGGATAAAAGATTCTAAATCATTTTCATAATCCATAAAAAATTTTCGAAAGGGCGTCCCGGAGTGCAAAGTATTATCTAATCTCATATCTGGATGAGCATCAAAATTAAGAATAAAAAACTTTTTACACCCTTTTAGTAAATGATGTTTTAATAAATGATAAACATGGTCATGCCCACAACCAAGATGAATCATTTTTTTCGTTTTTGGTAGTTCAAATTGCTGATTAGAGAGCTCAAGCATCTTTTTTTCATCCCCACTGTAGGGGCTTGTGAAAGTGTTCCAATAAATATTTTTCAAGGCCACATTTTTTGCTGGAGCAATCATTTGAGAAAACTGATTTAAAATAACCCTTGGCCCGTAAAGGGATCCATTTCTACCCAAGTTTCTTCTCACTCCCTCATCACTTTCACCACACCAAATTAAAAAGTCTGATTCATTTAATTCAATTTTTTTAAAATTTTTTAATTTTACTAAATCTCTTGCATGCTTATTTTGGACTAAATCAGTCAAACTATTTATAGCTGTCATATTTACCCATATTGTTGAATATTTTTAATAGATTATCATTAAGTAATGAATAAAGCGTACTATCTTGTTCATGACAAAAATCACTACGGACCATATCACCTTAGTGATATACAATCTCTGATTGAAAAAAAACAAATAAAATCTGAAATGCAACTCTGGAGAAGTGGCTGGAAAAATGCTCAGCGACTTTCAGATAAGTCCGTCATAGAAGAATTAGGTATAGCTTCACTGCCACCACCCATTCCAGAAACAATTCAAAATATTCACCCACAATTACCAAATAAAACTGCCATTTATCAAACTCTTTCAGATAAGGCCGGCAATCCCGATTTAGCTCAACAAACAAAAACACTTCTCTATCAATCAAAAACAAGTGGTTTTAAACGAATTCACGATCTAGCATCCCTAACAAGTCAAAGAAAAATACCCTTTTACCAGATTCAATTTAAATACGATAAAAATCTATTTTTAAACGGTTTAATCTCAATACTAATGCTAGGAATGGTCATAAAAGCAACTTTCGATCTCTTGCCAAATAAACAGAATGAAAATAAAGGCGAATTGAAAAGTTTTTCAAGGCCCTCGGCCATGTCTCTTAGAGAATATCATAAGATAAATAGTTGGATTAATTCAAACAATACAAATGAAATTTTTAAAGTACTAACTAGCAAGGACTCTAAAATACTTTGGTTACTTCAAAAAGATTCCTTCAACAACTTAACTATTGAACTGGAAGGGAAAAGTGGCAAAATTTTTTCTCCCAAAGGGCTAAAATTAAAATGGCAAACAAATACCGCCATGGATATGACAACGCTTAAAACCGCGGATGGAATGGTCCTTCCCCAGGGCAAATATCAAGTTAAAATTTCCTACAGCAAAGATAGGAGTTGGTGGGAATTACCTAAAACAAAAGCTTATAAAACCTGGAGCGGACAATTATTACTTGGCCATCAAACTGAACAAGAACTCAACCTCGCTTTAAAAAAATTTTTTAATCCTAAAAAAATAAATAATTCAAACAATCATTTCTCTGAAGAACAGGAACTCATTGAGAAATACCAAACTCTCATCTCTATAACTCGAGATATTTCAGACTTTTGGAATATTTTATTAACGTTAAAATCTAAAGATAGACCTGAAGCTATCAATGAATTCAAAGAACACTACGGTAAAAGTGGCGGCTCCTTTTTTACAAGTATGTTCTTAGAAAATGAAAAAAAAGCAAAAAAATGGACGCGGGGAAGTAATAAACTTAGGACAAAACTATTGGCCCACTTAAGTTATCAAAACGATCTAGCAAAAGAAATTGGCTTACTAACTGTAGATCTCCTTACAGATTTTCAAAAAATGATTAAAGGTCAGGAGGATTTTGATAAGAAAATTGATTTTCTTCAAAACAAAATTGTCAAAAAGATGAATTTAATCTCTAAAATTTAATTCCAATATTGTTTTAATGATCAAACAAAGATATCCTATAAGAAACTTTCTAATAAATCATCCATGGATATCCATATGATTATCTGCCTATGCCATTCAATAAAAGATAAAGACATACATAATCATTGTAAAAATCATTCAAACCCCACAACCACTGATATTGTCCAAGAACTTCATATTGGTACTGATTGCGGTTCCTGTATTCCAATCCTAAATGAATTAATTCTCTCCTACCAAAATCCCGCAACAACTAAAAAATCAAATGATAGTAATCCTCTTAAAATTCCATCGGATTTTTCTAAGAACTAAGCTATGATGGCGGCAATAATCTAAAAAATGGCATAGTCCAAATTAAGTTAAGGAAAAAAAGATGAAAGGTCATAAAGAAATCATAGAAGCACTCAATTTAATACTTTGTGGTGAATTAACTGCTATTAATCAATATTTTTTACACGCACGAATGCTTGAGAACTGGGGACTGGCAAAATTAGGCAAACTTGAGTACGCCGCCTCAATCGATGAAATGAAACATGCCGATGAAATTATTAAAAGAATACTTTTTCTTGAAGGACTTCCAAATGTACAAAAATTGGGCAAAGTATTAATTGGCGAAGACTTAGAAGAGCTTATTCAGTGCGATTTAAAAGTTGAATTTGATGCTATACCTAAATTAAAACAATCTATAAAACTCTGTGAAGAACACAAGGATTATGTCACTAGAGAATTATTCCAAAAAATTCTTATCAGTGAAGAAAGTCATGTGGATTGGCTCGAAACTCAGGTAGAACTTATAAAAAGAGTTGGGCTACAAAATTATATGCAGAGCCAAATTGATGCAGGCATGACAAATCCATAATATATCATTTCCAAAAAATATTGACCTCATGTTAAAAACTGATTCTCCCCAAAATCACGCAAAGCTACCTTTTGCAAAGGGAAGCCTCATTTTTGCTCCGATGGAAGGAATTACAGACGCTTTTTACAGGGAAATCATTCACAAAAATTACCCTGAGTGGGATGCACTTTGCTGCGATTTTTTAAGAGTACCAAATGCCGGAAATTATCCACTAAAATATTTTAATAACCACATTGGAAAATATTTTGAAGATAAAATGTCCCATCTTATGTTTCAAATTCTTACTTCTCCAACTGCATTTACTGAAGAAGTAGTTAATACTTTAACTGATCTCAAAATCCCCTGGTTAGACTTAAACATTGGGTGTCCAAGTGGAACTGTAGTGCGAAAAAAAGGTGGATCCTACTGGCTCTCCATTCCTCAAGATCTCAAAAAACTTTTAGAACTAATCAGAAAAAAATTTCCTGGTTTTTTTTCCGTCAAAATGAGAATTGGACTTAATAATACTGATTTTTATGAAGAACTTTTAAAAATTATTGAAGGCGAAGGTGCAGATGCCATTACAGTTCATGGCCGCACTAGACTAGATTTATATAAAGCAAAAGCTAAATGGGAATTTATTGGAGAAGCGGTTCAAAAAACAAAATTGCCCATCATTGGAAATGGTGATCTATGGTCAGTTAAAGATATTAAAAATATGTTTGCCATGACCGGCTGTCACTCCGTGATGGTGGCACGAGGTGCACTCAAAGCTCCCTGGATTGCGAGGCAATTCAAAAAAAATCTTAATCATCAAAATGAAACAATTGTTAATCAAAAAGAATTAAAAGAAGACATTGCTCATTATTTAAAACTCATTATTCATGGAATCCAAGCAAATTCTAATAATGAGTTTAAATTAATAACTAAAATAAAAGAACTATCCCGTTATTTATTTGAAGATCTAGAAGATGGGACAGAAATAAAAAGAAGTATTTATTTATCACAAAATTGGAATGAATTACAATTTACCCTAAAAAAAATCTTTAATTAACTCTCGTACACAATTTTTCCATGCAGGATAGTTTCCATCAACTCCAAGTCCATGCCACTGACGATTAGATAAGAAAACCATAAATTTTTTAGTTTCAGGATCTAATGCAAAACTACAACCTGTAAAACCATGGTGGCCAAATGTTTGGTTTAATCCTAGATCCATCACATTTCCAGGAGTAAATCCCAAATATTTCTTTGCCCAATACTGATCAAAAAAATTCTGATTCCAAAAACTTTTGATGAGTATGGCCATATCGTTTATTGATGAAAAAAGTCCAGCGTGAGCCGATACCCCGCCCCAGTAAAAATGACAGTTTCCATCATTGCACTCTCCTTGAATTCGATAATTTCTCCAAACAAAATGCTCCTTTAATTCTTCCCCTGAATTTAATGCTAATTTTTTTTCATAGGGATTATCAAAGGACGTGGGAACAAACATTTCATTAGGATTGGAAAGCATTGTTCTAAATCCACAACTTTGTAATTTTAAAGGTGTAAAAATTTTCTTTTTCCAAAGTGACATTAAGTTTTCATTATATATTTCTTCAATTTTTTGTCCCAACAACATAAGTCCGATATCGCTATAAACTCTTTTCCCATAATGACTCAAATCAACATTTTTCATTTTAGAAATGGCGATATCTTTTTTCATTAAATAAAGTGGAAGCCAACTAATGATTCCGGAAGTGTGATTCAACAACATTTCGACTGTTACTTTTGGGACAATTTCATCATCGATTTTTAATCTCTGCTCTTGTAATGCAATAACCGTGAGATAAGCTCCAACAAAAACTTTTGTTAGAGATGCGACATCAAAAATAGGGTCAGGATCACAAACAAAAGAATTATCACTACTGTCATTGGGATAATAAGATTGCCTTTCAATAACTCCAAATTCATTAGAAGTTAAATAGTTTACTTGAGTAAAATATTTTTGTTCAAAATATTTTTTTAGAACAATTTCTTTTTCCAAACACATCTCCAAACTCTAATATCATCCTATGAATAATTATATTTTAATGAATCTTTCAAGTATTGACCTGGTTTTTTTTTCAATTCTACTTATTCTTGGTTTTTATATCCCCTTTCTCGCGGATAAATTTCAACCCAAACACTCTTCAGGGGTTTTGCAACAATTGCTCATGGGTCGCCAACTAACACTCCCCCTGTTCGTACTATCACTTGTCAGCACTTGGTATGGAGGAATTTTTGGTGTAACGCAATTATCCTATGAAGAAGGTATTTATAATTTTTTTACTCAAGGAATTTTCTGGTATGCCACCTATTTAATTTATGCCTTTTTTTTGGCAAAAAAAATTCAATCAGAATCTAGTAAAACTCTTAGTGATCTCGCTGTTCATCACTTTGGAGAATCCTCAAGAAAAACGGCAACATTTTTTAATCTTTTAAATGCGATACCTCTGGCCTACTTTATTTCTTTAGCACTCTTCATACAAATCATTACAAATTTAGAATATAATTATTGTTTACTTATTACTGCAATACTCTGTATACCAACAATTTTTATAAAAGAATGGAGGCATCAGGTCTATCAAGATGCCTATCAAACAATTATGATGGTTATTGGTCTTGTTACTGTACTAATTTTTTCATTTATCGTTTATGGACTACCCCATAAATTAATTGAACATCTTCCAAGTTCACATTTTTCCATTACTGGAAATAAAGGAATTCTAGAAACATTATCCTGGGGATTACTTGCGGCCACAACGTTAATTGATCCAGCCTTTCACCAGAGAGTTTCAGCCTCTCGCGATACAAAAACAGCAAAGTGGGGAATCATTTATTCGATTTTCTTTTGGCTTATTATTGATATTTGCACAACTCTTGGCGGAATGTATGCTAGGGCCTATGCAATTAATGAAAAAAGTGAATTGGCCTATTTTCATTTTTCACTAAATATCCTTCCCGATGGATTAAAAGGTCTTTTCATTTTTACGATTTTAATTACCATTCTCAGTACTCTAGATTCCTACCTTACCATTTCAAGAAACACACTTGGGATAGATTTATGGAAAAATTCACGTTTAACTGCTAAACGAAAAAATATTATTAGCGGTTTTGTTACTGTTTTTTTTTGTTGGTTACTTGCCCAATTCTTTACAAGTAAAATTAGTGAAGTTTGGCAAATTATTGGTGGGTTATCTGCAAGCAACCTCCTAATTCCCTTTTGCACTATCTTTTTAAATAAAAAAACTCCTAAAGGTATTGAATTTAACTTCATTTGTTTAACAACAAGCATTGTTTATTGTCTCTTTTGGTTTTTTAAGATTGATAAGTCCTATTCAATCCCATTAGTCTATGGAGGTTTGGCAATTAATGGTCTTCTATACATTGCCCTCTTTTCATTTAAAAAATTACAAAGGAGATAAGAATGAAATTTATCAATGATACTAAAGCACCAAAAGCTGTTGGAACCTATTCTCAAGGCACCTACGTAGCCCCCTTCTATTTTTTTTCAGGCCAAATTGGGCTAGATCCCCTTACAGGTGAAATGGCTCCAGATTTTGATGCTCAATTAAAACTTATTTTTTCAAATATCGATGCACTCCTTGCAGGAACGGGATTAAAAAAAGAAAATATTGTAAAAAGCACTGTGTTTCTAACAGATTTAAATTTCTTTCCAAAAGTAAATCAAGCTTATACGGAATATTTTGCGACACCTTATCCCGCAAGAACTACAGTTGAAGTAAGTAAACTTCCTAAGGGTGGACTTGTGGAGATAGAAATTATCGCCGCTGATAAATAATAGAATTTTCCAAACTAGGTTCACTACATACTGCTCCTGATTTGAATTTCCAGTGAGTAGCTGAGGACTTCTACTCCAAGGATTTGGAGTAGAAGGCGTATTATCTGTACGTCGACGACGAGGATGCCGCTGGAAATTCAAAACAGGAGTAGTATATTATGGATCATTCGGGTAATGAATATAACTTTCGGTTTGATTTAAGGGATCCAATTAACCGTTGGCCTCAAATTATTCGGTATTTTTTACTTGGATTATTGTTCACTTTTATTTTGTCACTTGTACTAATGTTTTTTCAAACTTATTTTGGTAAACAACAAACCAAAATTGCCGAAGCTTTTTTCTTCGATGAATCTCCTGACGTCATTATTGTATTCACTGGTGATAGAGGAAGAATTGAAAGGGCCATGAAATTTGCCCAAAAATACCCCAGTGCTAAATTACTCATCTCTGGCGTTTATTCAAAAAATACTGTTCTAAGCCTAATAAAAAATAGTGGAATAAAATTTAACAATGATATTAAAATTGACCCAATTTCCCAGGTGATTGAATTAGATTACCAATCTCAAAATACCTTAGATAATGTTCTGGCAACCCTTAATTTTTTAAAAAATAATAAATTACTCAAAAAAGTTCTTATTTTATCCAGTGATTATCACTTATTTAGAATTAATTTAATTCTTAATTATTTTAATAAACATCCAAACCTAAATATTATTAAATATTATGGCGTGAACTCATCCCTAAATTTTTTTCAACGACTCACAACAAACTTTAAAGAATTGATAAAAATAGTTCAAACAATGATCGTCTTAATTTTTTGGAATGAAGAAGTTCAAGAAAATTTCCAATCAACTTGATACCCTTGATATTTTCTAAGATTAAAAACACCAGTGCTTAACAAAAGGTACTGCCCTTTAATTCCCAATAATTCCCCATTAATTTTTTTTTCTTTATCTAGTGAAAGTGAAGTCACTTTTTCCTGAGCAAAAAATTTATCCTCTATGGGATAATTCAATTTTAGAACTTCATGAGTTATATTTTCATAATTTGATAAATCTATTGATTGAAATAAAGAAGTTAGGATTTTTCTTTTAACTTCTAAAAGATTTTCTTCACAACTTTTCTTTTTTAACATCTTTCGCCAATTTGTAATGTCTTTAAAATATTTTTTTAATTCCACTTCAATTTTTCCTGCTTCTAAACGATTAGAAACTTCCATCAACTGAATTGCCTGTAAAGCACCTTGATCAATCCACCTATTAATGAGATTTCTTTTTCTGGTTATTCCCACTTTTACATCGGAAGTCTCCGATAAATAAACAATATGTGGAATGAAACAATTTTCTTTTCCCCAATCTGAATTTCGACAGGTCCCCGCAGCAAAATGGCATAATTCAGGTCTAACCTGGCATAAATCACATTCTGGTAATGTAATATATGATTTATATGAATAACCTTGATTATAACTTTTTGATATTTTCACACCAGTGGCAATACAATAAATTAATCCGGAAAAGGAAATTTCAATTTGAGATCCTATAAAGTTATTTAAAATTATTGGATTATCTTTTTCTAATTCAAGATTATAACAAACATCATTTTTTTCATTTAGTGATGTTTTTAATTTTATTAAATTGCCTTTCAGCTCCATTTTTGTCATATTTCTTTTCCACTAGATATGAATTTCATAAAAAAAATTTTTTCTTTTGCTATAAGAGGATATCAAATCTGTCTGTCGCCTTATTTAGGAAACCACTGTCGCTACCATCCAACCTGCTCACAGTATGCCTTGATTAAATTAAAAAGTAAGGAAAGTTTGCCCTTGGTGATTTGTAAAATCACATGGCGTCTACTCTGTTGCGCTCCCTGGGGAGGATTTCTAGAATCTTTTGGAAATAAATGTAGATTATTTTATAGTAAAATTAAGAAAAAATAAATTTTCCAAAGTGTTCATTTAGATATTTTCCAATTGGTCCTTCAACAACTTTTATCAAATGAGCAACTCTATACTCTTTTAAAATATAGGCTACTAATTGCAAAACCACATGTGGAGAAACTCCCTGACGTGGGCCTTGATTTTTCATGATGCGACTTAAAGTTGTAAAAGCCACTCCAGAACGCTGTGAAATAGAGTTTAGTGATAAATATGGATTGGATTCTAAAAATTTTTCTAAAATCTTTTTCAATTGAGATTGGATTGTTTCAAATTCATTTGCGACATCCTTTTCAGATTCATCGCAAAATTGAAAATCACCTAACCCATTTGTTAAGTTTCTAGTTGTTTCATGCTCTAAAGTTGATTGAAGCAGTTCCATATGTAAGATTTACTAGGAACAACTTATTAAAGACAGGAAGAGATAAAAAAACATTTCATAGTAAGTTTTAATAATGAAAACCCAAGTTAGTAGGGGTCAAACAACTACCAACTTGGGCCATCTTGGAACCATTTATTTTTTTATAACAATTTAATTAGGTCTTCTAATAACAACTCTTTTCGGAGATTCACTTACTTCAGTAGAACGACCATCCACAACTCCTGGGCCTGTTGAAGGGCAAGGAGAAGTTGTTAATGAAACTGAAACACCTTTAAATTGAGCATCAGTAGAATCCAATGTAACCAAAGCCTGGGCATTTGGATCAGGCAATACAACAGGTTTACTTAAGGCCATCAATGATTTTATTGAAAATCTTCGCTTTAACATTGGTTCACAACCTAAAGCAGTACTTACTTTATCTCTAACTGAAACAATCCAGTCTTCATTAGTATTACTCCATCTATTTCTAGCTAAAGTTTTTCTCGTTCTAGGAGTTGGAAGATTAGGAGTATCATAAACAATCATCGATCTAAAAACCGCATTAAGACCGGGATCGAGGGCCGCTAAACCTCTGAAATCTAGCGATACATGAATTTCATCAATTCTCGTTTTTTCAAGAACTGGAAGCTCAAATGTCATATTACATGTTTGCCAATCAACTAATCTCGTATTTCTTCCGTTTAAATCCGATGTAACTAATTCATCAACAGCACTTAGATCGTTTGGATCTGCTGGTACTGGTTTCGGAAATTCGAGGTTGAATTTATTAAATAAAACAGAAATGGCCGTTCCGTCGGGTGAAATTGTGACACTCGTATTTGATTTTTTACATGCATTTCCCTGTAAGGAAATACTTTGGAAAGTTAAAAGCTGAGCCAGGGAAACATTACTTAAAAGCAAGCTCGCGACAATAACCCTTCCTACAATTTTTAAATTCAATTTTTTGTTAAACTGCTTCACTTTATCTCCTTTTATTGAAGTTATTTTTAACTTCTACTTCAACCTTTATATTAAAAAAAAATCACAAAACATATCATTAATTAATACTCCCTTCACCAGGTGGTGAAATCTTTAAAGATGAGCTCTTTTAATCCTGTGAAAAAATCGTTAAGTTAGTTCTGACCCTAACCAAATGAGCAATGATGCTCACATGTACGGAGGAATTAGATGAAATTATTTTCTTCATTAAGATCTATTTTAGTTTTATTAACACTAGCTGGTGCTTCTCTTTCTGTTGCTAACGCACAAACAGGAATTAGATTAGGTTATCCAGGCTACAATGGTAACGGCTGTCCAATTGGATCAGCAGACGTAACATTGAGCCCAGATGGTTCTGCACTTACATTGTTATTTAGCAACTTTACTGCTCAAGCTGGTGGCGGTGGATATGATGCTAAAAGAATGGATAGAAAAAACTGCAACATTTCTATTCCAGTAACTGTGCCAGGTGGATACAGCGTTTCAATTATTACTGTTGATTACCGAGGATTTATTTCAGTTCCACGCGGTGGATATGCAAGATTTGCTGCTGAATACTTCTTTGCAGGAATTACTGGACCAAGAGCTGCTAAAATTTTCAATGGTTCTTACCAAAATGACTACACAATCACAAACAATCTTGGTGTTGAAGCAATGGTATGGTCTCCATGTGGAGCTAGTGTAAACCTAAGAGTTAACTCAAGCATGTTAGTACAAACTAATGCTCAATTTGAAGATGCTTATGCTTCAGTTGATAGTGCTGACTTTAGCGCTGGGGTTATTTTCCAATTTGCTTACAGAAGATGTTAATCATCTAAGCAAAAAAGAAACAGTTGATTCTTTTTCTCATCGATCTTAAAGACTGATAAAAAAAAGCAACTTATCGAAAAAGCCTCTATATAACAAGAAGCTATGGGATTTTCCTCCCATAGCTTTTTGTTTTTTTAAATCATCCTTATAATAATTAAATGAATACCTTTTCCACCAGTTATTGGGCAAAAGCCTTCTCAGGAAAATTTGAATATTTTAAACCTGATGGTATTTATGCGGAAGAATCCTTTGAAGTTCTAGTCCATACTCATAACCGCCAATATCTTTATAAATCCTACCTCACCACTCGCGCTGATACAGGTGAATTATTTAAAATTTTCACAGAATACCAACTCCATGAAAGCTTCATCCCTATAAAGGTTGAAATTATTAAGCAAGTAGGAGGCTGGGAAGCAAGCGAAGAATTTCTATTTGATTTAAGAACTAATACTCTAAATTACACTTTTAAAAATAAAGAAGAAAAAAAAGAACAAGTCCTCAATTTATTCAAACGATTTGTCATACAAACTCCAAGCGGAATTTGTAATGCTCTATTTTCGCTTCATAAAAAAATCGATGTCACATCTCGCCAACCCATTAGCATGATTACAACACCCAACAAGGTATCATGGACTGGATCAATGAAGGAAAATACCATGTATATTTCCTATCTCATCAAAGAAGGACAAAACTTCCTAATCAACGGATGTAGTTATCAATTTCTGCACTGTGAAATTTTTGCAAAGGACCCAAATGAAGGAATCAACGAAATACCTATTGAAATGAAAATCAGCAAAAAATTTGCACTTCCATTTGAAATCAAATTTGATAACAAACATTATGTTAAACTTATTCAACTAACAACTTCCCCTAATTTAGGTGTCTATGACTTATAAAGTTTTTATCGAACCTTTAAAAAATATTTTTATAGCTTCCATGAATTGATTCTTGGTGTAACTTTTCCAGTTCAACATCTTTTGATCCACAATAAAGATTTCCGGTGCCGATGCTAATGATTTTTTATCATTTAAAATAAATGAAGCTACCCTGTGAAAAAAAAGTTCGGCCCTCTTCTTCCAATAAATTAATTTAGTATCCTCACCTTTACTCGCTTCAAGTTGTAGATGTTTTTTCCATAACTCCTGTTCAAGGTATCCCCAGGAAATATCGGGAATTTTATCAAAAATCAAAACATCCCAAGGATAATCAACCATCATTTTTTGAATATCAGATTTTTTATAACTATTTTTTTCCCATGAAAAATAAATAACTGTTTCATGCTGTCCAAATAGCGAAGATTCTTCAGAGCGAAGTTCTGAAATCGTTTTTACTTGAGCAGGGATTCTTTTTTTTAAATAATTATAAAATGGTACACTCACCTGATAATCCGAAGAAAGAAATAAAACTAATCTTGGTTTTATTAAGTTTGTTGGAAAAATCTTTTTGATAAAATCATCACTTTCTAAAGAAAATGACTGAAACCTGAAATATAACTGCATTTGTTTTAATTGAGATAATTTTTCCTCACTAAATGAATTCAATTGCTGCACAGGATTAAATTGTTTATTGAGAGGAATATCTCTCATTGAAATCTGAGCATTAAAAAGTGAACTTTTTTCAGAAAAGTACCATGAGGGAAGAAATGCAGAAGACTCGCTGGGATTTATATAGTTGAAATAATGATCTTCACAAAAAAAAGTTAAATTCTTTAAACTATTCTCATTAATATCTAAAGGAGCTCTAAGAAAAAACTGAGTGTGTTCATTTTCACATCTATCTAAAAAATATTTTAACTTTTCCTGTAAAATATTTTTTTCTCTACTAAGGCTTAAAAATATTGCTTGAAAAATACTCTTCAAAAGAGCGGCAGTCATTTCTAATTCTTTCATCGAAAATATTGTCTGTTTAAAAGTCTGATTTTTTCTAATCGATAAAATTCCTTCAAAAATATCAGAAAAATACTTTTCATAAAAATCAGTATTCATAAAGAATGGAGCTAGATGTAAATGCTGATAATGCAAAGGAACAGAATATTCCCAATTTGGTTTTTCTGTAAAAATGAAATGATGGCCAAAATTTATGGCCGGCAAAAATTCTAAATCTCTCGATTGGATAAAAAAGATCTCCTGACTTGCTCCCTTGAATAATTCAAACCAGTCCTCTAGGGCCAAATAATAAATTGAATTAAAATCCTCATCAATACTTGAACTTTCATATCGTAAAAACTCAGGAAGGAAAAAAAAACTAGTATTTCGATTTTTTTGAGATTTTTGAATTGCAATCAATTTTTCATCTCTAAAATTAAATGCTAAAAAATGCTTTAATAAAAATTGATTTACTGTCACTACCTGTTGATTTTGCATAAAAGTGTTAAAATCCCTATTTTCATCAACAGAAAGAATAAGCACTTTACTTTTAAAGGAACGAATTATTAAAGAGATGGCCTCTAAAGTAGCTTCATCATTCATTAATTTTTCTGTGCATTGATAAAAACAATACAAATTATTTTTTAGAACTTGGCATATTTTTAATGATACTTTTTTTATAAAATCATCACATTCTTTTTTACTGTTTAAATAATCAAGTACAGCCTCTTTACTAAAATCTACATTAATTACCGGTTGAGTACTTTCAATAATTTTTAACTTTTTAAAACTTCTTAACTTCTCATCCAGTTTAAATGAAATACTTTCTGCATATTTCAAAAAATCTTCAGAAGATTGATCTAAAAAAACCTTCCACCAGCTTAACTTTTCATCTAAAAAAATCTTATCAATATTCCTTTTTAAATTTGTATTTTGATTAAAAAGTGAAGAATAAAATAAAAGAACTTTTAATAAATCCTGACTGTCCTCTAATCCTCTATGAATTTCAGCACTAGCAATACCTCCATAAGAAAGTAAATATTCAAGTCCATACTTACCTAAATTAGGAAATAAAATTGGTATAAATTCTAAAGAATCAACAAACTTTAAACTCCAATTACTCCCATGATACTTATCAAACTTTGGCTGCAAAAATTTTCTTTCGAAATCAGCATTATGAGCAATGAGTGTGCGGTCTTTTAAAAGTTCACAAATTTTCTCCCATTTATCTTGATCCTCAATAGGCTCTCGATCAGATAAATCCTCAATTGTTAGTCCAGTTAAAGCAGTTAACCAATCAGGTAAAATTTCACTATTTTTAGGTAAAAAATTAAATCTATAGAGACCTTCATAGATTTTTTCCTCGTAGCAAATAATTCCAACATCAATAATTTCAGAATCATCGGGATTTAACCCCGTTGTTTCTATATCAATAAGCGCCCATTTTCCCAATTTTGTATAAAGCATTTTATCTATCTTTTAATAACGTCTAATAAAAAATCATTCTTTTATTCTTTTGATGAATGTCAAAATTGTGCTAGATTTTAAATCAATTCACAAAAAAACAAACTAAAAAAAAGAATACCCACAATATGACAGTCTCAGCTATCATTTTTCAAATTCAGTCCATTTTAATTATAGCAACTATGATTTATGGAATTTCACAGGCAAAAAAAAGACTTCTTCATAAAAAGATTATGTCATTTGCCATGGCCTGGGATGTCTTACTGATCTTACAAATTGAGTTTACGAGACATGCTGTTGAAAAGGCCATCAGCCTAACCGACAACTCAATAATCCTCAATATACACCTCTTTTTGGCGGTCACCACTGTCCTCTTTTATCCGATCCTCATTATCCTAGGTAGAAAAATTATAAGCGGCCAAAAAAGTCTTATTCCAATTCATCGCTTATTTGGTAGAACTACTATCATTTTTAGAATACTAACTTTTATCACAAGTTTTTATGTTATATGATTTGGCTAAAGGAAAGGACAACTAAGATGATAAAAAATACTACTTTGGAGCAAGTAAAAAATTTGCTTCTTGAAAAAATGTCTAATCAAACAGAAAAACCTGAAATTTCAATTAATGATATGACTGGAACAGGCGATCACTTAGAAATTCATATTTCTTCGTCGCTCTTTAAAAACAAAAGTATTTTGCAACAACATCGAATCGTTATGGATATTTTAAAAGAACAATTCGATGAGGGCCTGCATGCTATAAAACTAAAAACCACCCCGACAAAGGATTAAAAACATGTCATCTTTTAATATTCTTGAATCAAATTCAAATCTACCCATAGAAGAGGCAAACTCAATTCCAGGCTCAAAAAATGCTTTAGACAGAATTAAAGATTTAATTTCAGAAAATCAAATTTTACTTTTTATGAAAGGGAATGCCCAAGCTCCCATGTGTGGATTTTCAGCAAATTCCTGTGCTATTTTAAAAAAACATTCAATCATTTTCAAAACCTACGATATTCTTAAGGACCCTGAAATAAGAAATTCAATTAAAGAATTTTCCAATTGGCCAACTTTCCCTCAGCTTTATATTAATGGTGAATTAGTTGGTGGTAACGATATTCTAACTGAAATAGCTCAATCAGGTGAATTAAAAAATATTTTAACAAAACTCAAATAATACTTATCTACAAATCAAAAAACTTTTTTGATATTATGAATATATTAGGAAAAATTAATCCCTCCAAACCAATTACCATTATAGGGGGAGGGATATCGGGACTTAGCCTAGGTCTTTATCTAAAAAAAATGAATCTTCAATACTCTATTATTGAAACAAAAAATCAGACGGGTGGAAAAGTAGGAACCCATCAACATTCCCTTGGAATTGTTGAAAAAGGTCCAAATGCATTGCTTTTAACAAACAAAACTAAAATTTTACTACAAGAGCTTAACTTAAATCCTATTTTTCCTAAAAAAAATTTGAAACGTTGGGTTTATTACAATAAAAAATGTTATTCCTCAAAATCCTTACTCATTAAACTTTTATTTCCCTTTATCACTCACTTTTTTTTTCAAATAAATTTTAAAAAAAATTGGCAAAGCATATCCATAGAATCATTTCTAAAACCTTTCTATAATGAAGAAAAAATGCACATTATTAAAGCAATTTTAAGTGGTATCTACGGTGGTGACTTAAAGGACTTTTCACTGGGCGCTATTCTTCCAGATAATTTACCTCCAACTTTTATCAAAAAACATTTTCTTGGCATTTTCATGATAAAAATGATTCTTCATATAAAAAAAAATTCTGCTGATATTTTTGGTTCCTGCTCATTTAAATACGGCATGGAAGAATTAGTTTCTGCATTAAAAAAAACTCAAAATAAAAATATTCAACTTAATCAAAACTTTGAACCACTAAATTCGGAAACTCAAAATATTATTATTTGTACTTCTGCGATTGAAGCTGCTGAACTTTTAAAGAAAAAATCAACCTATATTTCTCATGAATTAAAAAAAATATCCTATCAATCACTCTATTCAACAACTATTTTTTCAGACAAAAAAATAGACAGACTTGATAAAAGTTTTGGAATGCTTTTTGCTCAAAATTCGAACATGGGATGCTTAGGCATTCTAGCTAATTCAGAGATATTTGAGGGAAGAACCACAGGGCCACATATTCATTCCTATACTCTTATACATATTGTGGAAAATATTGATCAGGTTTTTTCAATATTACATTTAAATGTCGAAAATATTAAATATAGAGAAACAACATTTTGGCAAAATGCTTTACCTGTATATAACACAGCACTTTTTGGAGCAATTAATAATATTAAAGACTACATGAAAGAAAATCCAGATGAACAGATTGGACTTTTTGGGAATTATCTTGGAAGTATTGGTTTAAAGAACTTGCTCACTCCAGAAATTATTTTTAAATAAAGATAATTTTTAAACATTAAAGTCTGATTTCCCTTGAGCAAAATCTCCAACTGAGAAAAACTTTTTAATAACTCTAAAATATCTTTTTTAGGCCAAAGTGAAGTTGATTGTATGATTTCCTTCTCATATTTGTTTTGGCCAAGCTTATTTTCATTTTTACTAAATGACCAATGTATGATTTTTAAGACATGCGATTTAGCAAACTGAACCATTCGCAATATTTCTTCTCTTTCAAATTTTTGATTAAAAACAAAAAGTTTTTTCCAAAATTGATTCATCTGATTTTGATTAATAAAACCAATTAAAGAAAATTTATCTTGATCATTCATGATGGAAATCTGAATATTTTCTTCAACCAATGTCTCCGAAAAACAAAATATTTTAAATTGATTATAGTGCCAGTCTAAATTAAAACCCATTCCAATTGGCCAGTTTAACTTTTTCACCAATTCGTTCCCATTATCAATCTGTAATATCTTTAACAGCAAATCTATCGACTGTTTCTCTTCCCAACTTTTAGTTGCAGTAATTTTTATGACTTCATGCTTGGAATGTTTGGCCAAAAGTTTACCTGTAAAAAATAAAATTTTTGCATCAGCTATTTGTAAAACTTTTAGCAAACAATCATCTAAAATTAATTGAGCATCCTCAATTAATAGGCATTGATCCTCAGGAAAGAGAGAAAGATTGTTAAATGAATCTGTAAATTGATGATTTATTTCTTTACCAAACTGGTAGATTATTTTCTTATTTAATTGATTTAACTTATTTTTAACATAATCGACAAAAACTTTTTTCCAAAACACATCTTCGAAATGTAATAGCAGTGAATTTTCACTTAATAACCCCTTTCTATCCATTTGATCAAATAGGTCCCATGGTTTCATTCTTTTTATTCCTATTGATTCTACTAGTAACTAGAGAGAACAACTGTTCTAAATTCCTGTGCAACTTCTCTAGATTTTACTATAAAAGAAAAATTTCTATTACCAATTGTTTTTACTGTATTTATGCTTCTTACTTCTGAATTAGAGATATCCTGTTCAAAGGAAAAGCTTAACCCAAAAGTTCGGCTCAAAATAAGCTCTGGATTTATATAAGGATTACTTTTCTGCTCTAATAAATACTCAATTTGATCATCTGTAGCATTTCTTAAAAGCATAATTTGCAAACTAAATTCTGTTTTTGTTGAAGTAGGAACTAAAAAATCCTGCCTGTCTCCAATATTTTCTGGAGCTAAACGAGAAGCTGTTTTTGTGCTACCTTTCCTATAAGTCTTGTTCATCTCTGGCGTTGATGAAAAAATGCCAATCAAAGTGGCATCTGCTCCATCATCTTTTTTAGTGGTTATGCTAAGTCCCTTTATTGATGTTAGTTCAGCAACAAAGGCATTCGTTAAATCAGCGGAAGCAAAGGGCAAGTTAGATTCATTATAAAAAAGCGGAATATAAATTTTTTTTATGTTATATTGCTCAAAGGGGTTACTATTTTTTTTTAAGTAGTATCCGGAACAACCAAGTGGAAGAAAAATAAGACCAATAAAAAAAACTAATGCCATTCTAAATAATTGAATAGTTTTTTTTCTTAATTTACTGTTTTTTAGAAGTTTCATATATGCTTAAAAAAGTAACAAATTTTCTACCCTTTGATAATTATAATAAATCAAACAATCGCGAACAGCGATATTCAAGTAATCAAGCTACGGGTAGCAGGCAGCTAACACTACTTTTTGAACTTTTAAAATGTTGGAAAGAAATTGTAGGTCACTTTATAGCAGAACATGGTCTTCCCTTTAAATTACAATCAAAAATTCTTCAAGTAGCAACATCTAATCCTGTCATTTGCCAGTCACTTGCCTTTATGGAAAAAGATATTCTTTTAAAAATTCTTCTTAAATTTCCCCAATTTTCTAAAAAAATTGAAGCCGTTAAAATTATTGTTAAACCACAGTGGGAAATTGAAAAAACATTATCTGAAATTAAAACAATCCATGAAGAAGAAAAACCACATTTTATCATTTCAAAATTGGTATTAGGTCCTGAGACAATGTCCACAAAACTGTCTTCAAGCAAAGAAACCATGGCCGCAATTAATTCCATTCAAGATGAGGATTTAAAAATTCTGGCGAAATCGCTCTATCAAAATCTAATAAATTAGTTTTAAATTAGTTCTTAGTGGCTTTATGAATGACGGTAATATCGTCAACTTCCTGATCATTGAAATCAATATTTCCATCCCGGGTTTTTCTTTCATTTAGTGCTTCACTAACGGGATTAAATTCTTGATAAGAACCTTCAAACACATACTTTTGTATTAAATCAGTTTCTCTAACGAAAATCCAATAACCGTTGCCAGAACAAACCTCGTCTTCACCAAGAATTGAACCACTCACAATAAGTTCAATTAATTTTTCTCGGGAAATTGGTCCCAGCAAATAATTACTTCTTGTTCTTATGAGCCAATTCTTCATAACATCCTAAAAATCGTCACCTGGCCATTAATCCCAATAATGATGCAATATCATCATCGGTAAACTTTAAACCGCCATATACAGAGTAACTCAACTTATCATGTAAAATATCTTCCAAAGCCAGTTTCGTATAAAGTACATTCCACAAGCGGATTTCCGATGACACTCTTAAATAGGCAGGCTGTTTTTCTTCCCGTGCAAAATCAAAAATTTCAGCAGTTAGTCGCGTATTTAAATCTGCAATGTCATAGTCAACACCAACACCACCCTTTGATTCTATTAAACCTAAGCGTACTTGAAACTGCTGATAGCGCCGTCCGAGTTGCAAATTAAATTTTAATTTATCTTTATCTATTACTTTTTTATTTTCAAATGTATCCCCAGCGGTTCCTGAAGTTCTCGTCTCTGTTTCAGAAGTCAACTCAGCAAAATTATTTTGCACAACACCGAGCCTAAAAAATCTCTCTGGTGCTAAAAATAAATCTAAATTTAACTCTGTACTAGCATCGTATCGGCTATTTGATCCCGTATAAATTGATAAATCAGCCTGTAAATTATTAATTCTTCCAACTAATCTATTAACACTCGATAATGTTTCATTAACCTTATCAACGGTGGACTCGTCTCTTAATAATTTTCCGACTGTTCCCTTTCCATCTTTTACATCTGCAACAATAATTCTTAAATCAGCTGAAGTGGCTTTAAGATCGTCTAACATTGGCCCAACTTTTTTTAAGTCGGCCATGAGTGAGTCCTTGTTTTGCACATTAGTTTGATAGGCTAACTGCTGAGTTAACTGCTCCACATGATTTACAATATTGTTTAATTTTTCTTCGTTGGAAGTAATGATTCGTTTTACTGACTGCATGGCCGCATTAGTGTTTGCTAATATTTCTTTAATCACGTTTTGTGATTTATCATTTTCAACACCTTCACGAATTTTTTTAACAATCATTTTAACATCAACCATTATTTCCGAAGCATCCTTTGCTAAATCTTCGATTCCAGCACCACCTTGAACTTTAACAAGATCGCCCTGCTTTAATTTTGTTTCAGTTGGTTCACCCAAAATAATATCAATATATTTTTCACCCAAAAAACCAATTGTCTTAATTCTTAAATAGGAATTTGGTGTTAAGGTTACGTCTTTAGTTAATTCAAATTCTAAAAGAGCAGAATCACCGTGAAGCTTTATGGATTTAATTGAACCTGCATTGATACCAGCCACTTTGATTGAAGTCCGTGGAAAAACGCCCGAAGCATCTCTTACAATGGCAGTATAAACATTTTTCTCTCCAAATAATGTTTTATTGGCGGTAATTTTTAATGCTGCCACTGCAAAAGCAACAAGAGCTGATAGCGTAAATAGTCCAACCCGAAATTCCGTCAACAGTTAATCCTTGCTTTTATATATTTTAAAATATTCAAATAACATAATGTAATTTTAGTCTAACTTGGAAATAGCATTCTACAAGTCTAGGAATTTTCTGATCGTTGGATTTTTAGTATGGCGAAATTCTTCCGTAGTTAAAAACTCAACCATCTTACCTTTTTCTAAAAAAGCTACGTAGTCAGAAATTTTCAAAGTTGCTTGCACATCATGGGAAATAATCACCGATGTTAGCATCCTATCTTCGTGACTTTTATTCGTATCGTAAATAAGATCATTAACCATTTTAGTTGTTATTGGATCAAGACCCGTTGTGGGTTCATCATACAACATTATTTCTGGCTGCAGAGCTAAGGCCCTACCTAAACCAACTCGCTTGCGCATTCCTCCAGATAACTCTGAAGGCAATTTTTTGACACTATCTCGATTTAGTCCAACTGAATCCATCAACAAAAAAACTCGCGATTCAATTTCCTTTTCAGTCATCTTTGTAAATTCGCGAAGTGGAAAGGCAATATTTTCAAAAGTATTCATAGAATCAAAAAGTGCAGCGTACTGAAATAACATTCCAAATTTTCTTCGAAATTCTCGCAATTCTAGCTCAGATAATTTTTGTAAATCATTTCCAAGGACAGTGATGCTTCCACTAGTTGGTCTAAGTAATCCTAAGATATGTTTTAAAAGTGTTGATTTACCTGCACCAGAAAACCCCAATATAGTGGTAATTTTTCCTCTAGGAACCTTAAAATTTAAATGATTTAAAATTCTATGTTCGCCAAATTCTTTAACTAGATCTTCTACTTCAATTGCATATTCCATATAAAACCCAGATTAAAAACATTAGAACTTAAAAACTTAAAGTAATTTTACGAGCACACTCGTTAGAAAAAAATCCATAACAAGAATAGTAATCATTCCCCAGACAACAGCTAAATTTGTTCCCTTCCCCACGCCCTCAGCACCACCCTGAACTACAAAACCTTGATAGGAACCAATCAGTCCAATCATTAAACCAAAAAATGAAGCCTTGATTAAACCTTCAAAAATATCGGTGAGTTCCATAAAATCGCTTAATTTAGAAAAATACTGAAATGAATCAATATTGAGAACATGAACACCAATCATATAAGCACCAATATTGCCCGTAATAAAAAATAGGCAACACAATTGTGGTAGTGCTAAAACCGAAGCAATAACGCGAGGAACTGCTAAGTATTGATAACTATTTATACCCATTACTTCTAAAGCATCGATCTGTTCTGTTACTTTCATGGACCCAATTTGTGCTGCCATTGCTGCACCACATCTCCCAGTAACAATAAGACCTGTAAAAACTGGAGCAAGTTCCTTCGCTAGGGACAATGCCACTACAGGTCCAACGAGTGAGTCTCCGTTGATTGTGGAAAATCCTAAAAATGTTTGATAGCACATCACCATCCCAGAAAATGCCGAAGTCAAAATAACAATAAAAACAGATTTATTTCCAATGAAATAGAGCTGTTCAAATAACAATCTAAATCGATAGGGAGGACGAGTGGCCCATATAAAAACCTGCGCAGCAAAGTAGGAAAATGAACCAAGTCCCAAAATAATTTCGGTAATGGGAGTTCCAAATTTTGTTATATAATCTTGAATATGAATTAAAAGTGATTCTCGCATCTTATAAACTATTCTATAAGATAGTCTCTTGGGACGCGACTACTAATTGAAGTTAAAATGTCGTAGGGAATTGAATGAGCTTTTTTAGCAAAATGATTTATTTGATCTTGTTCAAAGGACCATAAACGTATTTTTTTTCCCATAAATTTTTGAATCCGAACATCTGTTGAAAAAAGATATGTTATATCCATATTGATCCTGCCAACAATTTGACAATTAACACCCTCAATTTCCAATTGAATTCCTGTAAATCCTAATTTCATACCATCGGCATAACCTAGGGGTAATAAAAGAAGAAAACCTGACTCAATTAATTCCGTCAAACCATAACCAAACTTCTCCCCTTTATTTAGTCTTTTTAAAGAAAGAGGGATCGTTTCAAGAGCAGAAATACATTTTAAATCAAATGAAGAGTCAATAGCTTCTAAATTTTTAATTCCATAAAGCATTAATCCTGGCCTTAGTACTTCACTAGGTAAACTAGCTCTATGTTCTATGGCTCCTGAATTTGAAAGGGACACTTTTTTACATTCAATTCCAGCTACTTCAATCATTTGTTTTAATTGAATAAATATCTGCTGCTGCTCCTGAATAGAATCTGTTTTGGAATCAAATGAATGGGCATAGTGTGTAAGTAATAAATCAATGGAAAAAACATTATGTTTTTTTAATAAATTAATAACAACAGGCATTTCATCTACTTGAAAACCTAACCTGTTCATGCCTGTATTTAATTTAATGGCCATTGGAAGTTGTAACTGCATTTTATTTTGTAAAAAAAATTCAAGATCACTTACTTGTGACAGTATTGGAGTCAAGCCAAAATCAATGTAAATTTCTTTTTTATTAATCAAATCACATTCCGAAAAAATATAAATTTCTCCATCCCATATTTCTAAATTTTTTCGTAAAGCCATTCCTTCAATAATTGTTGCAACACCAAAACCATTAATCTCATTTGCTGAAGTTAATTCAATTATCCAATCAGCAATGGCAAACATCCCATGACCGTATGCTTCAGCTTTTACCATGGGAATCAGCTGATGATTCCCTGAGCTAACATAGGATGATAGTGCATTCAAATTTTTTTGAAATTTTTTTTTTGAAACTAAAAATTTAGAGAGAGATCTCATGTCCACCTAGTTTTGCAGCACCAAAGGACTGATGTTGCATTGGTAAAAATGTGGAATCTAAAATATATCTTCTTAAATAATGATTACTATCAGCGGCTATTAACTGAACTGTTGGTATCATCTTTCCTGGAATAAGAATGGTGGAATCATTAAAATAATTAAAATATTCAAATTTTTGTAAATACTCTTTCATCCCAGCAAAATTAACTTCAAATTGTATTGGTGGAATAAAAAATAAAAGGTGCTCAGGTCCTAAAAAAGAATACTTATATTCTCCAACAAGTTTTGATTTTAATCCTGAAATAAAATCAAAGTAAAAAGATTTCCAATGAAATAAAAACATAGGTCTGGCCGTAATGAATGCAACTAATTCCGTGAAATTAATATTTAAAACTCTAAATCCTTGATCAATTTTTAATTCTGCAGACTCATCGATTAATTCTAAAGCTTGCCCCACTGAAATTTCCTGTTCTTTATTTCGCAAAGATTCTCTCTCTGAAATCATGGAACTCTTAAATAAATTACTTAAAATATTTTCTAGCATTATCCAGTGATAACCATCCTCAACTGATTTCAATTTTTCGTCACCCACTTGTAAGAATAACAAGACCTCTGGATAGTCTCTCACGCCATGGACATCTAAAACCACCACATTAACACCCAACAAATCATAGGCCTTTGGCAAAATTGCTTGACGCAGAATAGGAGTAATTCCGTGGATCTGCTCTTCATTTAAAAACATCAAGGGCAATTGTTTATGTTTATGTCCCATTAATTCAGGTGAGTAAATTTTTTGATTTGCCCCATTGAGTGTGACAAGAGAAAAAGAATGAACAAATTTCCAGCTATCAAAAAAACTTGATAGCATTTCCATGAAACTATTTTTATCGCTCATTTTTCTTCGCTGAAATTTTTTAACAACCTCAGCCACTCTTATCATCTTAGATAAATTATTTTTTAAGGATTCCGAATTCATCTCACTTAAGATTAGTTTTTCTTCCAATACCCTTATGCGATTTTCACAGGAATTCACTTTCCTTTCGAGCTGTCTTTGTCCCAGAACCATTTGCAATAAGCTTTTTATGGGAGTTGCAAGGGCATGTTCCACGTTAATTATAGAAAGAGGATTTAAAGGTTTGCAGACACCAAATAAACTTTGATATTTTTCCTGATAAAAAACTCCCACATAACATTTTCTTCGAAGGGTATCTTTAAAAATGGGATGATCTTTAAGAAAAAGACCCAACTCTTCTGTTTGTCTAATATCTATTAAAACTAAATCAAGTTCTTCACTAGATAACAATTGCCAAAGATCAGATAATTTTTGGTAAAAAAAAGCAAAGACACCGTAAAGACGAAGAGATGAGGAAATGTCCTGCCCCACCTTTAAGTTATTTGTTAAAATTGCGACCCTTAAATCTGCATAGGAATTCTTTTCCATTTTAAATCTCTCCTAGATTTTGCCTCAATTATATTTTATCGGCTCTTTAATGGTATTGACAACTTGAGTTATTAAAACTTAGAACCACTGATATGGAAAAACTAATAGAACAAAAATTTTTACAATTAAACTCCCCTCTAGCGATTCGAAAAATCAAACCTCACCTCTGGCTAGATTATAATGTGGAGATAAATACTGACTGGTGTCGTGCACTATTAGTTGAATTGAATGAACTCTCCAGCTCTGATTTAAGCCCTGAAGAATTGCTTTCTACTAGTAAACTTTCCATTGAAATGAAAATTCAAAAAAAAGTAAAACCAGAATGGGGAGATTACTTACTTTGCAAATTTACCCTCAAGACCCATTTTCACACTGCCTGTTCAAAAACCATGGCGCCCATGACAGATGACCTTGAATTTACCACTCAGGCTTGCTTTGCCCCCTTTGAACTTAAAAGTTTAGAGGAATTTAGCGATCAAACTGAGGTTTTTACTGATGGTGAAATGTATGAACTCTACTTTTTAGATGAAAAACATCAAGCAGATCTTCAAGAACTATGCCATGAACACATATATTTAAACATAAATCAATATCCGCAATTAAATTCCCCACAAACTAATTGAAAATATTCAAAGTTTAAGTTAAGAAAGTATCTTAGCTTTTATTACGATTATTCGGAGGTCTCGTGGCAGTTCCTAAAAAAAGAACCAGTGTTTCCAGAAAAGGTCTAAGATGGGCCGGACATACTTTTAAAATCCCTCTTAAGGCCGTTGGGACTTGCACAAATTGTGGCGCTCTCACAAGACCACACCATGCCTGTCCAAGCTGTGGGTTTTACAAAGGTAAACAAATATTTACTATTCGAGTGAGAAAAAAAGATCAGGAAAATGCTGATACTTCTAATGGCAGCCAAACTCAAGCATAGTTTCATAATTGGCAAATTTCAGTCATTTCCCCTTAACTAGGAATAATGATGAATCCATCTTTTAAAACCAAAATTATTGGTACAGGACATTATTTACCTGAAAGAGTCATGACAAATCAGGAAATTGCCAAATTAGTTGATACAAACAATGAATGGATTGTGGAAAGGACGGGAATACAAGAACGTCGCATAGCTGATCCCAATAAAGATTTTCCAAGTCACATGGCATACATGGCATCCCAAATGGCCATAAAAAATGCTGGCGTTGATCCAAATGAAATTGATCTCATTCTCATGTCAGTAACTATCCCTGATTTTTTCTTTCCTAATACCTCTTCAGTGTTACAGGAATTATTAGGAATAACTAATCAATGCGCCTGCCTAGATATATCGGCGGCTTGCACAGGATTTATCTACGGTTTTACCCTAGCAAATTCTCTCATCAAAGTAGGACAATTTAAAAATATTCTTCTTATTGGCTGTGAAATGACTAGCCGATTTAACAATTGGGAAGATCGAAATTCCTGCATCCTATTTGGCGATGGGTGTGGGGCAGTTTTACTTACTGCAAGCCAAGATCCAAATAAAGATTCCTCGGATTTTTATAAAAGTATCCTTTCTTCTGATTCCTCTAAAAAAGACGCACTTATTTTAAAAGCTGGCGGATCAAGACAGCCAATTACAAAAGAAATCTTGGAACAACGAGCACAATTTGTCTCTATGGATGGACAACAGGTTTTTAAAGCTGCGGTAAAAACCATGGCATCACACTGTGAAAATGTTATTAAAAATTCTGATATGACCATTGATGATATTGACTGGTTTATACCACACCAAGCTAATCTTAGAATTATTGAAGCGGTAGGTAATCGCATGAATTTTCCAAGTGAAAAAGTCATTGTGAATGTTCATAAATATGCCAACACTTCTTCAGCATCTATTCCAATTGCCCTAAGCGAAGCAGTTGAAGCTGGCAAAATAAAGCAAGGCGATAATATCTTAATGGCAGCTTTTGGCGGAGGACTCACCTCTGGCGCTATTACTTTAAAATATTAAACTATTCTAATAAACTAATATGAATACAACTCAGTTGCCAAAAAAAATAGTTCTCATGTTTCCTGGTCAGGGCTCACAATTTGTCGGAATGGATAAATTTCCCAGATCTTTAATAGATTCAAATGAACTTATAGAACTTTGGCAAAAAATAAATTTTGCTTCAGGAAAAAATCTTCAACAAATTATTCAATCTGGGCCAATAGAAGAACTAACGCTCACAGAAAATACACAACCTGCCATTGTTGCTATGTCTTTTTTCTATTTCTCCATTCTAAAAAACTGCTTTGATTTACAATCGAGAGAAGTTATTGTTCTAGGACATTCTCTTGGAGAATACTCGGCCCTTCTTGCAGCTGGATCAATTTCTCTAGAACAAGCAATTCAAATGACAACTATTAGAGGTAGAGCAATGCAAAGTGCTGTGCCAAATAACCTTGGAAGCATGATTGCCCTTTTAAAAGTTCCCCTAGAAAAAATCCAAGAAGCTACTAAATTTGTTCAATCTCAAAATCCTCAACTTTTAGTCGAAATTGCCAATATTAACTCAGCTGATCAGATTGTTATTTCTGGACACAGGGAAGCCTGCAATAGGGCCGTTGAATGGCTCGCAGAAAATCATCAATCAAAACATAGAGCAATTCCATTACAAGTCTCTGCTCCCTTTCACTGCGCTCTAATGAAACCCGTTGAAGAAATCATGAAACAAACCCTCGAGCATGTAACAATCCATAAAAATCAATTTAGCTATATTCCAAATTTTAATGCTCAAATTTTAGATAAAAACACTGATATTAATTTAATTAAAAAAAATCTTCTTAACCAAATTTCTCACTCAGTACTCTGGTCTAAAAGTATTGAAACACTTGACCCAATAAGCCATTGCTTTATAGACATGGGCCCAGGTACAGTCCTTAAGGGACTACTAAATAAAATTCATCCCGCAACAAGTTGTCTTGCCATGGACCAATCAACCAATGACAATATGAATCTTGTGGATTATAAAAAAGAAATTCTTGATTTTTTAAATTAAAAGTCATTTATTGTCAGAAAAAACCTTTATTGATAAAGTAGGGACTTACCTACAGAAAGGATCATTTATGCAATTACAGGAACAAGTAATTAAGCTCGTAGCAGAAACTACTAAGTTGGATACAAATAATATAAAAGTTCAAAGTCATTTCATCGATGACCTCCATCTAGATTCACTGGATATGGTTGAATTAATGATGAAAATGGAAGATGAATTTGGATTAGAAATTCCAGAAAAAGACGCTGAAAAATTAAAGACAATTAATGATGTTATTGGATTTATTCAAACTCATAAAAAATAGTAATCTTTTATTTTATTAGCAAACAATCCATGAATATTCATAGAGTAGTTGTCACTGGTCTTGGAGCTGTCTCAGGAACAGGTTTAAATGTAGAAAGTAATTGGCACAGTTTACTGGCCGGAATTTCCGGCGTGAAAAGAGTAAGCGAATCTGATTACCCTGATGAAGTTGAAACTATTCCCTTTCCCGTTACAATACTTGGAAAACCAAAAAATTTTCTTCTCGAAGAAGAATTATTGAGTGCCAGAGAATCTGGTAGATATGATTTATTCATTCATTATGCGCTAAAGGCTGCCCAGGAAGCTCTCGCTCATGGAGAACTATTAGATTTAAATAAAAGCCCCTATGAAAGAAGCAGAATGGGAGTCATTCTGGGAGTAGGCATGGGTGGCTTTCCCTTTATAGAAAAACAATATCGGGAACTTTTAAAAAAAAGCAGACCAAAAACAAATCCTTTTTTTATCACATCAGTTATTCCTAATATGGCACCTGGTCTTATTTCCATGAGATTTGGACTCGAAGGAGCTAACTTTGCAGTATCAAGCGCCTGTGCCTCCTCGGGACATGCTATTTTAAACGCCTTTCAGTTAATTCAATTAGGTCAACAGGATGTCATACTAGCAGGTGGGTCCGAAGCGGTTTTTACTAAACTCACCACTTCTGGTTTTGCTACAATAAAAGCACTTTCCACTCGTGATGTTGATCCTGAACAAGCATCTTGTCCCTTTGATCGAGACCGCGATGGTTTTGTCATGGGAGAAGGATCGGGAATTCTCCTTCTTGAAAATAGGGAAAGCGCCATTAAACGTGGGGCAAAAATTCTAGCTGAAATTGTCAGTGTGGGATTATCTTCCGATGCCTATCACGTTACAGCCCCACATCCAGATGGGAAAGGTGCCATTAACAGCATGAAACAAGCACTTGAAATTGCTAAAATTCCTCCAGAAGAAGTTGATTATATTAATGCCCATGGAACCAGTACTCCAATCGGAGATAAAATTGAAAGTCAGGCCATTAAAACCGTCTTTGGAAAGCATGCCTACGAATTAAATATTAGCTCTACTAAATCAATGACAGGACATTTATTAGGAGCGGCTGCAGGATTAGAGAGCGTTATTTGTGTTAAATCCCTACTCACTCAATCAATTGCACCAACTATTAATTTAAAAAATCCCGATCCTGAGTGTGATTTAAATTATACTCCTAATACAATGGCAAAAAAATCCATCAAATATGCTATGAATAACTCATTTGGATTTGGTGGCACAAATACCTCAATTCTTTTTAAATCAGCTGATGCCTGATTTCATCCCTTTTGTTAGATTAAAATATCTACAAAAGTGAGGAAGGCGCATGTTACATAGTTCACAATTTAAAGAATTACAAAATACTGATATTTCAATCCTCGATCTTTTACAAAAGGAAGAGCAAAGACAGTTTAATGGACTAGAGATGATTGCCTCAGAAAACTATTGCTCTAAGGCCATCATGGAGGCGCAAGGTAGTATTTTAACCAATAAATATGCCGAAGGTTATCCTAAAAAAAGATATTACGATGGCTGCGAAGTTGTAGATCTCATTGAACAATTGGCCATTGATCGACTCAAAAACCTCTATTCAACAAATGAGTTCCTTGTTCCCTACGCAAACGTTCAACCTCATTCGGGATCCTCGGCCAATATTGCTGCCTACGCAGCAGTGGCAGTTCCTGGAGATAAAATGCTTGGAATGGATTTAAGTCAAGGCGGACATTTAACACATGGATCTCCAGTTAATTTTTCAGGAAAACTTTATCAATTTACCCATTATGGATTAGATCCAAAAACTGAACTCATTGATTATAACCAAGTGGAAGAACTTGCCAAAACCCATCGTCCAAAAGTCATCGTGGCGGGTGCTTCTAGTTATCCAAGAATTATCAACTTTCAATATTTTGGTGAAATTGCCAAAAAATATAATGCCCTACTCATTGTAGACATGGCCCACATTGCGGGACTCGTGGCCGCTGGACTTCACCCAAGTCCTCTAGGGATTGCTGACATTGTCACATCCACAACTCATAAAACACTGCGAGGCCCAAGAGGCGGAATTATTTTAGCGAAAACTGAATGGGAAAAAGCAATTAACAGTGCTGTTTTTCCTGGATCTCAGGGAGGACCACTTGAACATGTCATTGCTGCAAAGGCGGTTTGTTTTCATGAAGCTCAAAATCCCAATTTTAAAGAATATCAAAAACAAGTGCTTTTAAATTGCAAAGAACTCGCTAAAACACTTATGAGTGAGGGTATAGAACTAGTAACTGGTGGAACAGAAAATCACTTGCTCCTTCTTAAAACAACTAATCTTGGAATATCGGGAAAAGAAGGTTCAGAAGCATTAGAAAAAGCTCATATAACTTGTAATAAAAACATGATTCCCGGCGATCAACGATCTCCCTTTGTCACATCGGGTTTACGTCTTGGAACGGCTGCCCTAACGACTAGAGGTTTGAAAGAAAATGAAATGAAACAAATTGGACTTTGGGTTGCAGGCTTGCTTAAAAGATCCAAAGAAACCCCTTTCATTGAAGAGGTGAAAAATCAAGTGATCGAATTATGCAAACAATTTCCACTCTATCAATAAGGATTAAAAAATGATGATGAAAATGAAAATCAGTAATAAATGTCTATTTTTTACTGTGCTACTTTTGCCCTTAATGTCCTCTTGTCAAAGTAAGTCTCGGAGCGAACTAACTAACACCGCTACAACAAAGGAAGAAAAAGTTGTAATGAGCTGCATTTGCACACAGGAATATGTTCCAGTCTGTGGCGAAGAAAGCGGAAAAACCTATGGAAATCAATGTGAAGCTAACTGCGCTGGTGAAAAAAAGATTACATTGGGTGAATGCACTGATATGAAAAAGAAAAAATAAAAATAAAAATAAAAATAAAAAGAATGAATACATGCATTGCCCTTTTTGCAAATGTGAAGATACGAAGGTCCTCGATACTCGGCTATTATCCGAGGGAAAATCTACGCGTCGAAGAAGAGAATGTTTAAAATGTTTAAAAAGATTTACGACCTACGAAGAATATAAATTTGATTTTCCAGTTGTGGTAAAAAAAGATGGAAGACGGGAAGCATTTGACAGGGAGAAACTTTTTAGAGGTATTGAGAAGGCAACTCAAAAATTACCAGTTTCAGCTTCTCAACTTGAAAATATTATATCAAATGTTGAAAAACAATTGCGGGAATTTTCAAGTAATGAAGTCCCATCGGACTTTATTGGAAAAGTGGCCATGTCTCATTTAAAAGTACTTAATCCTGTGGCCTATGTGAGATTTGCTTCCGTTTATAAACAATTTCATAGCATTGATGAATTTTATAGAGATTTAAAAAATCAAAAGGATTTATCAGAAAATAATTTTCAGCAACCTAAACAATTAAACAATTAAGAAAGAACCAACAACATGAAATCAGATGAAAAAAATAAATCACCAATCGTCATACAAAAAAGAAGACAGGCAAGAGAACTGGCTTTTCAATTTCTCTATCGACACTTTTTTTTAACAAAGGATCTTCAAGAAAGAAATATTGAACATTGGAGTTTAGAACTTAAGGATTTGGGTCTTTTACATTCAGATGAGAGTGATCAATCAGTTAGTGATTTTCAATTGGATCCTTTTACCAAGGAATTGTATTATAGTGCCCTCAGTAACATGGAAATAATCGATAAACTTATTGAGCCACTTTTGATTGGATGGAAAATGGAAAGAATTGCCAAAATAGATCATACGTTATTACAACTTGGCATCGTTGAAATGTTTTTTTTGGATGAAAAAACTCCAAAGGCAGTGGTTTGCAATGAGTATGTGGATTTATCAAAAAAATACGGGCACAAGGAATCTCCCGCCTTTATTAATGGCATTTTAGAAAAAATTACTCTTTAATAATTTATTAAATCATAATATGACAAATTTAAATCAAAATTTAATTAAAAGAATCCAGTTTAATACTATCTCTACTTTATTTTTAAGTGATCAAGTTCCATTTCAAAAATCGCAATATTATAATACCATTGATTATTTATCTAATAACCAACTAAGCTCCATGACTTATCAATGGGATTTAAATAATAGTGAAAAATTTATTATCCAAACAAAAGCATTTGGTTTAAATTTTCCCATTTTTATTTGGAATAAAAATCCCAAAGATGAAGTCTCCGCAAAAAAAACTCTGACTCAATACCTAGATTTATTAAAAGGTTTTTGTGATATTAAAAATAGAAAGTCTTCAGAAATTAAATGTTTGCTTGTTTTAGATACCGAAGATGGCCTAAACAATTCTCCCCTTTGGAAAGCTCTCATTGATCGTTTTACGGAAAATGGGACTAAGTACTGGGGAAGTGACAACAAAACACTCAGTATTGATATTTTTTCGACAATATAATTTGTATTTATTACCTACTACGACCACCAATTTTCAGATGATGAAAAGTTATTTTTTTTGTAGCTAATTACTACTCTAAAATAATTAAATAATTGGAGATTTTATGAATGGTTTTAAAACAATACAATTTTTGCTTGCTGGCTTTTGTCTAAGTTTTTTCCAAAGTACTTTTGCTGAATTAAGCTGTGAAAAAACGGCAACTTTTAGAGAAAGCGAACTTCAAACCTGTCGTTCAAATAATACTTCTGAAGATAAAATTCAAAATAAATTATTTTATGCAATTAGTTTAAAAGCAAAAGATTTTAAATCTGTTAGTTATGATCATGGATATCTCATGGCAGAAATGATTGAACAGGGTTCCCTAGTGGAAGCTTTAAATAATTTAGAAAAAGTAAAAAAAACACTAACGCCTGTTGCAAAAAGTGCCATGGAAGGAGCCCTTAATTGTGTCATGAAAAAACTAGAAAAAGGTTTAAGCCAAGAATTTCTCGACGGAGTTCAGGGACTTTACGAAGGTTATAAAGCAAAGCTAGGAGATAAAGCAAAATATACTGAAAAGGAATTTAAGCTTGCAAATTTTAGCATCGAAGTTGGAAATATTCTTTATGGACTAGTACACCAATCAAAAGTTCGCGTTATACCAGCGGTTCTCTCAACATTTTGGACTTGCGGTGGACATATTACAAAAAAAGTGGTGGGTGAATTAAAAGATATGTTAATTGATAAAGGTGGTTTAAAAGAAAAATTTGCTTGTACTGGAATTATTACTCCGAGTAATACTGAACGCGAAGAAAGGTTTATTCATGGTAGAAATTTAGAGCAAACCTCCATGATGAATACCTGGAATAAATATCCTACTTTTTTTCTAATGAAGGAAGGAGACAAACAGGGATTTACAGGTTTTGGAACAGCAGGATTAATATTCTCAGGTGGAATTAGTGGAATGAATGAATCAGGTCTCACTGTTTCATTACACCAACTTAATACGATGAATACTGATTATAAATTAAAAAAACATACTGCTGATATGGCCCCTTTTCTTCAACAGAGAGTTTTAAGGGACGCTACCAACATTGATGAAGCTTTAAAAATTATTAAAAAAACAGAACATATTTCGGCCTGGATTATTCTCATTGGTGACAGTAAAACAAATGAATCAGCGAGTATTGAACTTCATCCAAAGGGTGCCGTGATTGCAAGAAGTGCAAAGAACGCTCCCCTTGCTCAATCTAATCACTACGTTCATGAAGCTTTTTTTAAAAAACATTTCCAATCAAGATATTCAAATTATTTTGAATCAACCATGCGATTAACAACTGCAAATAAATTAGCAAATGATCCAACTACTCATAAAGATGTCTCTTGGTTAATCAATTCATTAGGAAATCATTATGATGGATATGACAATAAGGACCGACTTTTTGGAAGATCAGTGGCCCGCCCATCAAATATCATGTCTTCAATAGTGGATCCCGAAGTGGGTCAAATTTGGATGACTATTGGCGATCGACCGCATTCACTTCAAAGTACCTATGCGGGCTTTCAAATTGATTTTAAAAATACTAAATTATCTCTTCTAGAAAATCCTGAAAAAACTATCACCAGCCTAGATTCTAATTATATGAAAGCTACTGATACCTATGTTCTAGGGTATTTATTAAATGCCAATGGGAATCCCGATGGTGCCTATGAAAAAGTAGTGGCCGTTTCTCAAATGATTGATGATCCACTCCTTTGGTATATAAAAGCAAAATTTGAATTAAAGAAAAAAGAATATAAAAAATCTCTTACTTCCTGGGAACATGTTCTTGAGGATAATTCAATTGATGCATTTTTAAGGGCCCGTGCCATTATTTATTCTGAAATAGCAAAACACTTTTTAGCAGAAGCCGGTGAGAAGCCAATTCAAGAATTAAATTTGGAGGCCATTGGTGAAGCCGAGGAAACGTTGAAGTCACTTCGTGGTGAAACTAAAACAATAAAAGTTGCTAGTGCTCCTGAGGGAAAAAGTAAACAAAGTGGCGGCGAAGATTTAAAAAATTATTTAAAAGTAATTAAACAAATGAAGTCTGGAAAATGGAATAAAATTAAAATGAGTCCCATAGATATGAGTACAATTGATTAATCAAAAAACATAAAAATATACAAACATAAAAATATTAGAGTCTATGAAAATTATTTCATATTCACAGACTCTATTTTTTTATTATTTTTTAAGAATAGTCTGAAGTCTAGAAAGGCAGTTTTTAATTTTTTTATTACTTAATCCACTAAAACTTTCACTTATAGAATTTTTATCATCAAATTTCACATTAAAGCTACAGGACTTTGCAAAAAAAGTTTTTTTAATCGAAAGCGAAATTGTATTAACAGAATCATCTTGATTAATTATTGGAACAATAACATAGGCAATTCCAGATTCCGTAAGTACTTTCTCCACAGATTTATTCCACTTTTCATTATTAATAAAAACTTTAAAAATTTCTTTTTGTGGGGGATTAGTTGGATCAGTGGAAAGTCTTGTGGTTAAATAAAGTATTACTTTTGCTCTAGTTTTTTCATTATAAATTAAATCGGGCTTTTGTTTTAAATCTTCAAGTAATAATTTATCAAGATCAAGTGAATCATTTTCTAAAACTACTCTTTTTTCAAAGAAATCAAAATAATCATCAACATTAGAATTTTCCACTCTATATCTTAATGAATTTAACCACTGACGACGAAAATCCTCATTAGAAAACTCATCGCTTGTATATATCCGAGCAACAAGGTTTCTCTCTTTAAAAGATTGATCGATGTAGGAAAAAAGAATTACTTTATTAGAAAAAAGTTTTTTAATCCTTCCTTTATTCTCCGTAAATGCAACAACCTTATCCTCAAGGCCAATTCCAGGTAGATCACTTACCTCTGGAAAAAGTTTAGTCACTATCGATGTTGTAGCAGAATAATTATTGGTAAATTTTAATTCAATTTTTTTATTGGCAAAAAATCTATTAGGTTTCCCAATTGTCAATTCTTCACTAGCATAAAATTTATTTTTATCTACTCCTTCAAGTGCAAAAATCTCTTGAGACAGCTTTGATTTAGTTGTGATGGAATTATAGGAATAGTTTTCTTTTTTATACTGAATTTTACCATTGCTAAATAATTGCAAAATAGTTCCAATAACATTTTCAGTATCGATAACAGTTGTTCCAACTTTAAAAACATCATCTAAAGATGTTACGGCCGAAAAAAGCTTTCGCGAGAATGAATTATAGGAATAATCATTTTTCTTATATTGGATTAAGCCATTTTTAAAGATTTGTACCACAACACCAATATTATCATCCTCATCAATGATTTTTGTTCCAGATCTCAATCCATCAATTTCCGAAATCTTAGGAGATAAATTTTTTAGATTTTCAATAGATGTATATGAATAAAATTCTTTCTGATACTGAACTCTTCCATCTGAAAAAACTTTTAGAACTTTTCCAATATTATTATCGCTATCAATAATCGTTATATCCGTTTTAAAACCATCTAATTCTGTAACTGTGGTCACTAAGTTTGTAGCAATAGAGGTGTAAGAATTAAAAGATTTTTGATACTGAATTCTACCATCGCGAAAAGTAGCTATAACTTTACCAGAGACATTATCTGAATCTAATATATCTAATCCTGCCTTGATTCCCTTAAATTCAGGAACTTCATCAACTAATTTAGATGAAACACTAAAATAATTATAACCTTTACGTTTATAGATACCTTTTCCATTAGCAAACACATTTTGAAGTGTTCCAACATAGTCATTCTCATCTAAAACAAGATCGCCATTTTTTAAATCTCCAAGAAAAGGAACTGCAGGGCTTAAATTTTTAGAAACTGATAAATAATTGTATCCATTTCTCTGGTATTGATTTCTACCATCTTGAAAAGCTGCTATTAAGACACCAGCATAATTATCTTCATCAATGACAGCGATTCCCTTGGGAAAAAGTTCAGATTGAATCTCTTTTGATAATCCTGTTGGATTTGCGTAGCTATGATAACTATATCCATTTTTTTTATAGGTTATTTTTCCATTGTCATTTTTTAAATCAATGAGAAGAACTTTTCCCACAGCGTCATCAGAATCAATAACTAGGTCTCCGATGCAAATTGATGATAAACAGTTGGGATTATCACCGCTGTTACTAGATTCCTGACCCATTGCAATCTGAGCAAGAAATGCAAAAAAAATAACTAGGGGAAAATATAATGATTTCATAAACAATCCTAAATTTTAATGAAAAAGAAACTATTTGATAACAAAAGTAAGAGGTTTTGGATAGTGGTTTATAGAGGTATAAAAAATTTTACAGGGTCACGATTATAAAAAAAATGTAATATTTTTACGGTGCAACATAGGGTCTGGCCTGTTTCAAATAAACTTGTTTTCTTCCCTTGCCCAGATCATCAATTTTAAATTCAATATCCACGGCAAAATTTGGATTTTTGTTTTTAGGGTCATAAATAGTTTTAAAATGTTGATGAATTTTTAATATGTAGCGAGAAAGTAGATTTAATTCTCCAGCAGACATAATTGACCTTGAAGGAGATTCTGAACTAAATTTAAGAATTTTATGATGAATTTCAACGGCCTCGCTACCCTGTTCTGCTAATTCCTTTTTATTAAAATAAGTTAGTGTTTCTTCAGCAACTGTTCCACTTTCAGGATTTGTAATCGCATCTTCACCCACTTGAGTATTATAATATATTGCTCCATCAAATCCTGGAACAGTGACAGTGGATGTATTTCTTGACACTGCGACGCCATTTGCCTCTTCCTTATCATAAGCTGGACTGAGTAAAATTCCCGCATAAACATCCTGGTGACGAATGCCAAATAACTCTCTTTCATCAAAGGCCCGTTGATTCCAAACCGATGCCCAGACTGTTTTAATGGCAACATCAATAGTTTTTGTGGCACTTCCAGGTTTATAGGATGTTGATGTATAAAGACCTGCACCACTAAAATTTTTTAGATCTTCGGAATTTGTGGAACTGCGAAAACGGATTTTTTGAGAAGGAAAATGGGAATCTAAAAAATCTTGAACCTCATTCAAAAACTTTTTGTCTAATGGGGCATCAGTAATCTTTTTTTGCAATTCAGCTAATCTCAATATTTGAGTGGCACGATCATTTTGAAAATTAGAATCTTGAAGCATTTTTGTAATCCACTTATCTAATCCATTTTTTTTCAAAAATTCATCGTAATAGGCAAAAGGAATAGCACCTGCAGCTCGAACCACATTTTCACCGAGAAGGTGTTGAATCTCAGCATAATTTGCAGCTTTAGCCCCTACAGTATCTAAATCGCGATTACCTAAGTTATCAGTACTAAAAATAGCTCTGCGAGTTAAATTAGATCTCAATTTTGTCATATTAGTAGGACGCTTTGAGCTCCAAAATTTTTGTGCAGCAGTCGTGGTTGCTGGTTCAATTTGTAGACCAAATTCTTGAGAAATTTTAAAATGTACAAGAGTCCCCTTGGATAAATACTCCTTAAATTTTTCATTAAGCTTTGCATTAGGAAAATAGAGGTTGGGAGTTCCTCGGGCGTTGCTTTTAATATTGACGTGGGAAAGTGGCGTCTGAGGTTCTTCAGTAATTATTCCAGAAACAACTCCTAGATCAATAGGAAGAATTTCAAAAATAGGAATATCTTTATAATTAAGGGAAATCATCTTATTAGAATTATTTAATATATCACTTTTACTAAGGTAAACTAAACGTCCATAGGCTTCACCTTCATTCATGATTGTATATTCACGATTTGATTGTGGAAGTTCAGCTTTTAAAAAAACTATAAACTTTGAAACTTCATTTAAAATAGAAGATTTTAAAAGATCATCGATAAATCCACTAACTTTAGGAGAAACAAAAGTCCAATCACTCACATAGGATTCATAGGACATTCTGGCTGACTCATCTGCTCTCCATAAAATACTTTCAAGCCCTTTTAATATTTTATTGGGTGTTATTTTAGCAATTATTTGCTCCCTTTGTATTGATGTTAGAAGTCCAGCACTAAAGGCCATATTCGAATAAATTTTAAGTAAAGATGGGGAGAGCTTTTCATTTTTAGCTGCAATTTTATTCCATTTTTCTAATCTGACTTGCAAAAACTGATTCGCTTTAATCAAAAAGTGAATAATTTCCACATCTTTTGATGTTTCAAAAACTTTTCTTAACTTCGCTAATGCCTCGGTATACTGAGCAATGTGAGTAAGAACATCAATATTTAACTCCTCATCATCAAATTGATAATTTAATTGATTAATAATTTCTTTAGAAAGTGTAGCGCTAATTTGAGAAAATCTGTGATCTAATGAAGAGCGACTAACTGCATAGTATAAATCCACTTGAGATTTTAAATAAATTATTTTTTCTCTAAGAGTCGTAGATAAGTTAGAGGAAAAATTATTTAAAAAACTTTTTAAAAGTGAAGAAACCTCGGGTCCAATCAAATTATGAATAGTATTTCGAATTTGGCGAAATTCTGATTTTCCATTTGAATTTGCAGGTATTTCACTATCAATTGCCGCAGATAGATCGCGAAGTGACTCTAATGTCACTTTTGTAGAATCTCCCGTTAAATTCCATCTTTTTTGAATTTCATAAAGAACAAGATAATCCTCTGAATTTTTTACAATTTTTGCTAAATAGGAAATTGTATTATTATAGTAAACTGTTTCATACTCAATTCCCGAAATACCTCTTGTACGAAATCCCTGAGCCATTTTTGAAGTTGGATTTTTTTGAATATAATATTTTTCTAATGTGGCATGTTTTAATCTATTTAATAAATCAGCATAGGCCCTCTTTGAGGGATTTTCTAACATTTCATTTACATCATAAGCATAGGAATATTTCTTTCTAGAATTTTCATCTGAAACATAATATTTTCCATAAATTTCATAAAGATTAGTGGTAAATAAATTACCCACATAAAAATCATATTCTCTAAGCCTTTGGGCCAAATCGCTTGGATAGGCTGAAACGAAAAATAATTCTCCTACTGGATCAACAATAACCCCACCTCGCATGACTAGCTGGCGCCCTTTTATAGTCTGATAAACATTTAGTCCAAATGGCCCTTTGCTATTTCTGTTAACTTGATCAAAATTTTCTTTTATTTTTTCTAATCTAGCTTGATTGCGAATTCTTTCCTCTTCTTCTCTTTCCCACTTTTCTTCAAGTGATATATCTGGAGTTGTGGAATTTTTTCTTTCAATCACTTTTCTTTGATTGTCACCGGAACCACTACCTGAGCAAGACACAATTAAAAAAAGACAAACAATTAGAAAATAATAATATTTCTGAGTCATAAATAAAATTCCTTAAAATCTTTCTACTTTAAAACCTTTCTAATAGTGAAGAAAACTCTTGATTAAAAGCACTTTCACCACAATTTGTAAATTCTTCTTGAAAAGATCCACAACCTGAGATTCTTCCCATTAATCGCACCAGTAGTTTATATTTATTCGTTTTATTACTTACAGGTTCTGAAATTGAATCACTAGAAATTCCCTTAATTTTATAAAATTGTAATTTTTCAGGTGAATAAACTTGTTCATATAGTGGAACATTAGTTGTTAAATTTCGACTAAAAGTAAGTGCCAGTGAATCCTCGTTACCTCGCCCCGAAAGAAAAAATGTTTGTTGAGGTTTAAGAAAAACAAATTGGTTTTGCGAAATCATTTGATATTGATTTTTCATTCCATATAAAATTTTAAAAAATTCTTCTTGATTAAAACTTTGAGGAATGACTTTGGATCCTTCACGCCTTAAAACATCACTTGCTCCCATTAATGAATAGGCAAAATAATAATTTACACCCATCACTTCGGGTCTTCCATTTCCATCGATATCAAAAACATCATAATCAGTGGACTTATTGCCAAAATAATATACTTTTCTCATGGCAGCAGATGTAGTGGGAAGAATTTGTCGCAACTCCCAAAGATAGGCTGCTCCAGTTCTCACGCACCCATGAGAAACTCCACCTCGAGACACCGCCCATAAATAATTATATTCATTAGGAATTTGTAATTTCTCTTTTAAATACTTAAAGTTTTTAGATTTTAAATTTTTTCTCACTGCAGGGTTATGAATTCCATTTCCCTCTGCCTGCCAATCCATCTTAGGAATAAAACCATAATAACTCTCACTTCGAATATGATCCACATCGTGATAGGATCTCTTTAAAAATGACCAAACACCTTGATTTCGAATATGTGGGATTAGATTTCCATCATTATCATTTGTATAATCAATCACTGTTCCCACGGGATAAATGGCGGTATATTCAGGGTAAATAAGCATACAGCTTCTATCAGGGTTTTGACATTGAATGGCCGAAACAAATTTTCCATTTTCTATAATGCGAAATTGAAATTTATTCTGAGTTACTTTTAGAAAAAATTCTAAAGTTGCCTTTAAAGTTTCAGTTTCATTTTTCGAAAGAAGTATCGTTTGAATAGTTGTGACGAGCCCATTAAAAATTTCCACATTCCCAGTTAAATTAAAAAAATTTATTCTCCCTGGAAGAAGTGAATTAACTAAGACGATTGTATTTCTAGAATTTTGAATAAGATATTTTTTGATATCAATTGTTTCAAGGCCAGCATCATCAGGATAAAAATCATTGACATTTTTAGACCAATTTAGAAAATATTTTCTTAAATTAAATCTTAGAAAAAAAACTCGTCCTGGATTAAGTTTTTCCATTATTGCTAGGGATTTAATATATAATTCTTCGCGACCAATTTTCTTTTTAGCAAAATAGCTTGTGGTCCTGCCAATGTCATAAATACTTGAATCAATAATTCCTTTAAAATAGGAATACTGAGGTACATAAACTGGAGAAATAATTTTTCTTTCCATTAATTCACTGTAAATTCTATTTCTTTTTTCTAGTCCATATAAATAAGTTAATACAGCTTGTTCATCTAGAGGAAATGTCACTCTTGCTTGATTTCCTCGAGCAACGCGAAATTCAATTCGGTTTGGGTTTTCCTGCTTGGGAGCAAATCCTGTATAAAAACTTGGATGGACTTCATTAAATGCCACTCCCATTTTTGGAATCAAGTTATCATAATTATCTAATGTGAATGTATATGGTTGTGCAAAAACTCTAACAGAAGTCGCAATAAAAATTAACAAAAATACTGATCTTAAATAATTCAACATATCATTCCTTTTTTAAATAAATCCTTTCCAACATATTATAAAATAAACTTATACACCACTTACTTAAACTTTAAATGTGGTGCAAAAATAAACACAATCCACACCCTTAAACGAAACACCAAGAATGCTCCTAAATATTATGGGTTGTTAATACAATAGGATCTGTGCTATGTCTTTAATTTAATTTTCTCTAAGAAGGTATTGTGATTCAGAATGAAATAAATGAGGATTGTTTTGTACGTATCGAAAATAAATACTTACTGAATGATGAACAAGCTCAAAACCTAATTCCAATTCTACAAAGTTATTTAGTAAATGCCTCACCAGTGCCTAGTACTGACTATACCATTATTGAATCTGTTTACTTTGATAATATGGATCTTTATTCTCTAAATGAATACCTAGCACAAAATAATAATCGATCAAAAATGAGAACAAGAAAATATGCACCAAATGGTTGCTGGGACAATGAAATTTTTGTGGAATTAAAATCAAAAGTGGATGGTATCTCAAAAAAAAGTCGCTTAAAAATGACTAATATTGACGTAAAAAATCTTTATACTAGCGAAACTTTAATAAGAACTTCAGAACTTGAATTTCTTAATACTCCAATGAAAATTTCTAAAATTGAAAAAAGACTTGAGAACATTAATATTTTTCTTAATAGATTAAAAGCGATTCCCACATGTAAAGTGTCTTACTCTCGGATAGCATATGAATCTAAAAATGATCATTTCAGAGTAACTCTTGATAAAAACATAAAGTTTCAAATGTTAACTACTCTTTCCAATGATATTTGTAAAAAAATTAATTCCAATGAATCATTTAATAATATTATGAATCTGGCCCAGGAAAAATTCTCAAAAAATTCTCATGTTCTAGAAATTAAACATTCTGGAACAATTCCACAGTGGATGAATGATTTTTTAAATCTAAATAACATTGAAAAAGTAAGTTTTTCTAAATACTGCTATGCAATGAGTTTTACCCTGAAAGAAAAAGTGGTTTTTCAAACAATCAATGAGAGCGTCGAAGCATTATGAGTTTATTTAAATTAAATGAAATGGAAGAAATCATTCCTTCAATACCTCCAGAAATTGTCGCCGAATATCTTCTGACATCTATTTTTCTTGGAATAATTCTGACAATTCTAGCAGTTTGGACAAGTAGAAAAATTTCTGAATGTTTTGTTAAAATCCAGGAAATTCAATTGAATAAGGGAATGAATAATGGAATTTCTAGTCCACCACCTGGAATAATTATTCAACAGGTGCTTTCCTATCCAGAACTAATAGTAGGTTCTGCCAATGTTTTATTTTTATGTTTTGGAATGACTGGTATCATGATTCTTGTAAATAATAACCTTGCTCGAGCTTTTGCTATAGGTGCCGCCATTGCCGTTGTTCGCTTTCGTATAAAATTTGATTCTCAGGGGCTTGCAGCTTCTTTATTTTTTGGAGTACTTGTGGGTATGGCCTGCGGTGTAGGCCAGCTCATGACGGCAGCATTAATTACGATCGCCTTTTGTCTATTGCAAATAGTTATTGTAAGTCTAATGAATTATTCACAAAAATAATTATGATAAAAATCTAATATTTTAATAATCCACGTGCTGCTTCTAACACTCGATTAACATCGGGTAAAATGGCGCGCTCTAAAATTCTATTAAAACCAACAGGTGTAAATGTAGATCCCACTCGGCGAACAGGTGCATCCAAGTATTCAAATGCTTTTTCATTAATGAGGGCAACCACTTCTCCACCAAATCCACCAAATATTTTATCTTCATGTACAACGAGAATTCGGTGATATTTTTTTACTGCATTAATAATGGAGTCTTCATCAAGTGGAGAAAGCGATCGAAGATCGAGAACGCCAACTTCAAAACCTTCACTAGATAATTTTTCCGCTGCTTCAAGTGAATGATGCACTACATTTCCATAGGTAATGATTGCTAAATCTTTCCCTTCACGTCGCCAACGAGCTTTACCAAAGGGCACTTCAAAATCTTCGGGCACAATAGTCATGGCCTGTTTTGCGTTATATAAACTTTTTGGTTCTAAATAAACTGTGACGCCTTCAGAGCGCATGGCCGTTCGCAGAAGTCCCGCGGCATCATCGGCAAAGGCAGGAACCACCACTCGAATTCCAGGAATGGGAGTAAGAGATCCTTCTATATTTTGCGAATGATATAATCCACCACCGATATAACCACCAGAAGCTATTCTCACAACAATATTGGGAGAAAATTTTCCATTACTTCTCCAATAATCGTGGGAAGTTTCAATGAGTTGTTCCATGGCAGGCCAAAAATAATCTGCAAATTCAGCGCCTTCAACAACCACGCGAATTTTTTTATCTACCCGACTTAATCCATTAGCAGTTCCTAATATGAAATCCTCAGCAATAGGTCCATTAAAAACCCGTTTAATTCCAAATTCCTGTTGCATCCCTTTTGTCACATTAAAAATTCCACCCTTTTCCTTGTGGGCCACGTCCTGTCCCCAAATAAAAGTGTCGGGATTGTGGCGAAATTCCGCTTTTAGTGTGGCATTTAGGGCATCAATAAATTTTTGGGGATCTCCCGTTTTTTGATCGTGGGTTCCATCCACATATTTTTGAGGAATGTGTGCAGGGGCAATGACAAAATCATAAATTGAATCTGGATCAGGGTTTGGAGCTTTTATTACTTTCATATGATTTTCTAATAATTCATTTTTTGCGTCTTCTTCGATAGTTTCCAAGTCTTTTGAAGAAACTTTTTTAGAATCAAGTAATAGTTTTTTAAATTTTACTAGTGGATCTAATTTTTTTGCTGCAGCAAGTTCAGCTTCGTCGCGATAAAGTTCGTGATTATCAGAATTTGAATGGGAGTGCATGCGAATACAATCAGCATGAACAATGACTGGTTCGGAAAATTCTAAGGCATGTTTTTTTGCCGTATTCATGGCATTCATGGAATCAAAAACATCTTTGCCATCGCAATGAATAATTTTTAAATTTAAAAATCCTGAATAATTATCGGCCACTTTTGGGTTGGCAGTTTGATCGCGCTTAGGAACAGAAATTCCATAGCCATTATCTTGAATAACAAAAATAACGGGTAATTTTTCGCAACTTGCGCCATTAATGGCTTCATAACAGTAACCTTCAGATAGTGAAGACTCTCCTTGAGATGATATGGCCACACCTTTTTTTCCATAATACTTTAACCCACGCGCAACACCCACGGCGTGTAAAGTATGATTTCCCGTGCAGGATGAAACGTTGTGTATATTCCAATCTGGCCTAGCAAAATGGTTGGACATGTGGCGTCCTCCACTAGCAATATCATCCTTTTTTGATAAACCATTGAGTAAAATTTCATAGGTGGTTAAACCTGCTGAAAGAGCAGTTTGCATGTCTCGATAATAGGGGAAAAGATGATCGGTTTTAGAATCAAAAACCTGACCAATAGCAAGCTGAATTCCATCGTGTCCTGCGTAAGGAGCATGGTAGGACCATCCAAGAGCTTGTTTTAAATAATTGGGAGCACGATCGTCAATTAGCCTTCCTAAAAAAAGCAATCGATACCATTTTAAAAGAATTTTTTTATCGGTCTTTTCTAAATCATATACTTGAGTGGATTTAAGATAGGCAGAACTATTAGTTAAATTATTAGCAGAATCAGTATTTTTATTTGCTTTCATTAAGCAATCTCCTTGACTAAAAAGCGATAGAAGAGCTCCATCAATGAATCATAATTTAACACATTTTTTCTATTTAAAAAGACGTGCTAAATTAAAAGAAGGAATATATTTATCCTAGTTTTGTGGGAAGGAGAAGAACCAATGAGCGAAAAAACGACTAATGTTACTGTTGCCCATCAATTTTTTCAGGATCCTCGAATTGAACAGGCAAAAAAATTAATTCGCGAAACTATTTTAGATCATCAAAAAAAAATAACAGGACTAAAAAATGCCACTGAAGTGAACGCTAAGGATGGATATGATTTATTAGTAAAAGAACTCTCCCAAAATCGAGGGGGAAATTTATTTTACCGTTACATAGGAAGTGGCTTTGGCAAGGGAGCACTTGTAGAGTTGTGCGATGGTTCAGTTAAATACGATTTTATCACTGGAATTGGCGTGCATTATTTTGGACATGCTCATCCAGATATTATACTCGCAAGCATTGATGGAGCACTTGAAAACACTCCAATGCAGGGACATTTACAACAAAATTTTAGCTCCCATAGGCTCATTAAATTTTTAGTGGCCCAGGCCAATAAATATAAACCAGGATTACTTCCCCACGTCTTTTTGACATCCTCTGGGGCCATGGCCAATGAAAATGCTCTTAAAATTGCTTTTCATAAGCGCGCTCCAGCAAATCGAATGATTGCCTTTGAAAAATGTTTCAGTGGAAGGACTCTTGCCTTATCAGCAGTAACTGATAAGGCCCAATATCGAACAGGACTTCCAAAAACAATTGATGTGGATTATCTTCCATTTTTTGATGAGATGAATCCAGAAGCCAGTACCAAAAAAGCAGTGGAAGCTCTTAAAAAATTAATAAAGCGCTATCCAAAGCAACACGCGTGCTTACTCTTTGAACCCATTCAGGGAGAAGCAGGAAGTTGGGTGGGAAGCACGGAATTTTTTAAGGCGGTTTTAGGAATTGCAAAGGCTGAAAATATTTCCATCATTAGTGATGAAGTTCAAACCTTCGGAAGAACCGAAGAATTATTTGCTTTTCAATTTTATAAATTAGAAGAATTTGTAGACATTGTGACTATAGGAAAAATGAGTCAAGTTTGCGCTACGTTTTTTAAGGAAGATCATAAACCTGCCGCCGGAATTATTAGCCAAACTTTTACTAGTTCTTCCTCGGCCATTCACGCTGGATACAGTGTATTAACAAAACTTGTAAATGAAGGCTACCTTGGTAAGAGTGGGAAAATAGATCAACTGGGAACATCCTTTCGAAAAAAATTAATCAATCTAGCTGAAAAATATCCCAAAAAAATTGGTGGGCCCTATGGTGTTGGCGCCATGGTGGCCGTGACAGTTTACGAGGGAGATGCAAAAAAATCCCAAGATTTTGCTTATAAACTTTTTGATAATGGTGTGTTGTCCTTTACAGCGGGCGGAGATCCCATGAGAGTTCGTTTTCTAATGCCCATTGGCAGCGTTGAAGAAAATGACATCAAGGTAGTTTGTGAAATAATTGAAAAGACTCTAGGGGAAATAGATTAATTTATTAAAATATTAGAATAAATTAATTTCAAGGAATTTATTATTATGATGTTAATGAGACCTATAAAAAAAACTGACCTTGACGGACTCCTTACACTACTACAATATTCCGGATATGGACTCACATCACTACCCCGAGATCCCGAAGTATTGATGCATAAGATTGAAGCCTCTGAAGAAAGTTTTAAAAAAAAGTTACGCCATAAACCCGGTGGAGAATTATATTTATTTGTCATGGAAGATCTCTTTAGCGGAGAAATCTGTGGGATTAGCGGAATCATTTCAAAAATTGGTGGTTATGAACCAGATTATTTTTATGAATTAAAAGAAAAAAAACAACACTCCGATCAATTACAAAAAGACCATATCATAAAAACTCTCCATCTGCACAAAACCCATAGTGGTCCTGCAGAAATTTGTTCAATTTTTTTATCACCACTTTACCGTCAAAAAAGAAATAGTAGGTTGCTATCACTTTCGAGATTTTTATATATAGCAGAACACATACATTCCTTTGAAAAAGATATTATTGCAGAAATGCGTGGTGTGGTAGACGACAATGGCCGAAATCCCTTTTACGAAGTTGTGGGAAAAAAGTTTTTGCAAATTTCTTTTATAGAAGCAGATTTTTTACGACTAAAAAATCGATCTTTTATAGAGGATTTGTTGCCTCATGATCCCATTATTGTAGATTTACTTCCTGAAGAGGCACAGGCAGTGGTGGCCGAAGTTCATCCCGAAACCGTACCTGCTAGAAAAATATTAGAAAAAGAAGGTTTCACTTTTTGTGGGCTAGTGGGAATTTTCGAACCAGGTCCTGTCTTAAAAGCAAGAGTTGAGAATTTGAGATCGATCAAAGACAGCGTTGTCGTTTCCATTAGCGATATTAGTACACAGCTCATCGCTGAACATAACCAAAAAAATGAAAAAAACGAGGACGTAGAATTTTATATTATTTCCAACCGTCAAAACGCTAATTTTAAATCCTGCGTGGGGCAAGTGATTCTAGATGATAAGGGTGGGGCGACTATTCCTGATGTTGTAGCAACAGCGCTAAGGGTGAAGCGCGGGGATCAGATCAGGATTGTGACATTTAAATAAAATATTGCTTCAAACTAAGTATCTGAATTTTATGAATATTGGTCCAAGCTGTTTCCTATTTGGAAACTTTCAGGTTTATTTTTCTTTCTTTTTAACAAACATTACATAATCCCTATGTTATTTTCTCGCAATCACTTCTAGAAAGATCAGCCTATTTGGTCTAAATAAAACAAACTGGAGTTTATATGAATATATTTGGAAAGAGTTTTAATTTCAAAAAGAAAATTTTTCTTATATTAACTCTCTCACTTATTTCAAGTTGCGGAAAAAAGAAAGTAGTTGAATATGTTCAATTAAAAAATAACTCTAATACGTTACAAGGTGATAGAACTGGTAGCGGTGGTGATGCTTTAGTTTGTTTTGAAAACAACAATATAAAAGAAATAAAATCAGTGGAACTATGGGACTATGTAGAAGGAAAAGCATTAGATAATCTTAATATAAATCTTGGTTCCGATAAATTATCAGTAATGGAAAAATATGATTTATTTATCAAACGACTTTCTAAATATGATAATGCCTTGGCCTTAAAACTTTCTGCATATAGAAAATATGCTGAATTTATTTCAGAAGGAAAATTTTCACCAGACGGCCAAATTAGTTTTATACAAGTAGATGGAAAAGATTATCAATTTCGCCTTAAAGATATAAAAGATGCCAATCTTGTCATTGAACTTTATGGAAAAAATAATTGTGAAATTTGGCAAATTGCCAGGCAGGAAAGAAAATATGGGCCATTAACTTCCATGATTAAAATCGATCCAAGGCTAATAAAAAAAATGTCAGCAGATCATTTAGTAGGACTTATTATTCATGAATTTTTAATTAAAATTGCCTACGATGAAAAATATAATAATTTTAATAATACTGATGCAATTAGAAAATTTAATTCTATTATCGCTTCAAACAATCTAGAAACTAGAACTCTTCCAATGTTCCCTCAATTTTATGATGAGAAAAAATCAAAAGAACAATGGATTAAATATTGCTATGCTAAACTTTACTCTGATACAGGAATGGGATTTATACTTAATGATATTAGAAATAGAAACATTATTGAAGAACTGAGTTTTAATAATATCGTCTTAAGAAAAGATTATCATCGATATCCTCCTCATAAATTTTTCAAACGAATTATCCCAGACCATTTTTATAACTGTAATGGCAATCTAATGACTGAAAATGAATCATTACCTCTTACTAACTATGAAATACTAAGTGAAGAAGATGAACCAAAATTTCAGGTTTATAGTTCATTTATTAGTTACGATCAAAATTTTAGTCTAGTAGGTATATTTGATTTCAAAGAAAATGATCAACTAGACATCACTTTAAAAGGTAATATCGCACTTAAATCTATGAAATCCCAAGTTTTATTTATCAGATATATGGAAGAAATTGATGGTGAAAAAGAAGTGCAGAATGAAATTATAACGTTTAAAGGACTTGAAAATTATAATCTTTTATTAAACGATCAAAATATTCATTTTAAAAATCGTCTAGACTTTGTTTTATGGTCTAGCTATTTGGCACCAGTGATCGATGAACAATATTATAAAATTGGCACAAAAAATTTTAAAATTGTAAATGGATCATCTATTGGTTTTCAAGATCCTTTTAAAACAAGTAATCTTAAAAGTTTTCAAGTCCTAGACATCAGCTTGGAAGGCAATATAAATGAATTGCCTAAAGACCAAATGTCAAACTGTGTGGTGCTTGAACCTCATATTTGCATAAACCAAAATATAAAAAAGTCTATGATTGTTAGTTTTAATGAAGCAGGTCAAATTTTAACTGCATTAGAAATCTGTCAATAAATTGTTTCTTAATTTTTATTTCTAACTGAGAACTGAAGGAGAGAAATTTTTTTGATCCTTCAGTTGATACCAACTCTAGAAAATAATCTTCACTTAGGAAGACGAGGGATTCGACCGAGACTTGCTACTGCAAGTCGCAGGGAAGTAAGTCCGAAGTCTGACAACAGTGAAGATTGTTTTATAGAATTGGTATGACCATCCATAAAAAAAGGTAGTGGCGTTGCTAAATCCTGAATTTAAAACTATTGCTAAAATTATAACTTAAAATTATTACCTATAACTTTTTTGCGCTTAATTTTTGTAAGATGAAAAAGTGAAAAATACTGTTTTAAAAATTCAAAATAGGAATCAAGGTTTACATTTTTCTTTGATTCCATTAATAGCCTCCCACTCATCAAATAAATCTGCATACTTTTTAATTAAGACCCAATCCATATTATCTTGAGATTCAATTAAATATTGAATATCGGCCTTATCTTGAAATTCACGACTATTATCATTTTTATAAGCTTGAATTTTTAACCCAATTAAATCTTCTGGTCGCACAAAATTTATTCCCTCAGGGCCATTAGTATTAGATAATTTCAAAATTTCCTTTGAAATGGGTCTCCGTGCAATTAATAAATCCACATAACCTATACCAGTAAACTGCAAAACTTCAATAGTGTGATTCGTAAGTGTAAAACCATTTTTTATTAATATTTCCATCGCCTTTTCTTTGTCAAAATCATAAATAATCAAATCTAAATCAACAGTCGCTCTTGTAGAGCCATAACATGCAAGGCAAAGACCTCCAATCAATGAGTGTTCAATATTCGAATTAACAAATAATTCATGTACAAATTTAAGAGTTTTTCTCAAATCCATTTAATCAATTAATCCCATTAATTTAGAGTTGGTGGAGAAAAATGTTTTTGCTCCTTATGTTCACTATCCATAAAAAACTGAGGTGGCGTCACTGTATCTTGAACAGCATCAGTATCAGTCATAGAAATATTGTTTTGAGCATTATGTTGAAACTGCGAAATAATTTTAAATTGTTGAATGAGTTGCTGGTGCACCTGAGTTAACTCATTAATAAATTTATCTTGAACAATGGAAATTCCTTCAAAAGTTTGTTTAATTTGTTTTTCTTGCTCTGTAAAATAATGAATCTGTTTATACACAATGGCACCATCAAGATTAGTAGCACTTTCTTGAATTTTTTTTGTTTCATCTAAACTAAGTAAAAATTTACTCATCATCACTTCCACGTGCATGAGAAATTTTTCTAAGGATGTGAAAAATTCAGGAATTTTTGCAACTTCCTTTTGCAAGAGCATAAGGCTCTCATGGGTTAGAGCTTGAGTAGTGGGCATAGTTTTTGAAAATAATTTATCAATATAACTCTGCAATGTTTTTTGATTTTTTATAATACTATTTTTTTGTAAACTTATATTTTCACGAGCTTCTTTTGAATGATTTTTTAAACTAATCATCTGAGGGTGGTTGTTAACAAGTGTATTTACTTCCTTAAGAAGAGATTTATTTTCCAATGTTATATTTTGAAAAATACCTAAGTGGTTTCTTAATTTCTCAAAAATATCCTTTTCTTGATTTTGGATTTGTGAAACTACTTCAACAAATTGTACCGTTTGATTTTTTAAATTTAAAAAAGTACCCTGAATTTTTTTACCCATATGAGTCAATTCTTGATGGGAAATTTTATTCACATGCAGAGTCTGCATTTGATCCGTTATAATTTTTTCGCTTTCTTGATTTTGTAATCCAAGTCTTTCAATTTTTAATTGTTCTCTTTTAAACATTCTAGAAAAAAGGGAGTGAATTTCATCAATTCCGCCAATTTCATATTCTCTTAGTGAAGCCTGTTCAAATTCATAGTCATATTTTTCATCGATGATACTTTGAATAGTACGTGTAACTGGCCCAATGATGGCCCGAGTTTGCATGGAAATAGTTTCTTCCATAGTAAGAAGTGGATAGAAAAAAAGTAGGCAATATTTTTGTTCGTCCATGGTGTAAGGGGAAATATACATTTGAAATGGCAAGTTTTCTTCCTGTCCAAAACGCTTCACTTGAATTTGATAAATACCTGCATGTTGATTTTCCATGGCATCAAAAATTGGGGCCATAGTATTTAAGTTAGTAGCTTTTGATAATAATTCCCAATTGAGACTGTCTCTATTAGAAAGAAGTTCAGCTAAATTCCACTGCTCTGAAAAGGGTTTATTAAACCATTTCACTTGTAAATCATAGTCTAGAAGCAGCGTTGGAAAGGGAATTGTTTCTTGAAACATGTGCCCATAACTCATTCTTTTAAAAACATATTCCTGCATATGTTCTAGGGCAATTTTAAATTCTCCACTAAAATTTGAGGAACCAGAATTAATGCGATCCTGTTTTATAAAGGTGCTTTCGATTAATCGAAGAGTGTCTTTTTCCTTTTGAATATGCAGTAAGTGTTTTTCTTTTTTGTTATTCACAAATAAATATAAAAGAGAAAAAAACTGTAATAAAATAAAGACAATGCCACCACCGTATAAAGGATTTTCAATAAACTGATCACTCTTAAATGATTTTTCACTTATAAAATCAAATTTAAATTTCTCCCAAAACTTTTTATATTGCATGATGGCCAAATTAGCTAAGTCATGCTGACGGGCCATAAATTGAAATGATTCAAGTGTGGCTTGATTCATTTTTTCTAAGGTTAAAAATTTTTCCTTTAGATTATCTTTAATTACTTGTGGTAAGGAAGAGTCACTAACAACTGTTTGAAAGGATTCTAGATCTTTAGAAAAAAGCCCAAATTGTATGCTAAAATTTTTGGCATTTAATTCTAAGCTAAATCTTGATTCCATTCTTTCCAATATCCGGGAAAGCGTTTTCCAATTTTTTTCAGTGACAAAATTTTTCAAATTAGTCACTTGTTCTTTGTATTGATTAACGTTCTTGGCAGGATCAATCGATTTTACTTTTTCAAGATCAACTTGTATGAAATAGTTTTTGGCATTTTGAAAATAATTATTTTTCAACATTGCATCAGTAAATTTTAGCGATTTTGTAGACTCCATATTAAATTGTGAAAATAAAAAAGCATGTCTCTCAAAAATATTTGAAGTAGTTAAAATGGAATTTAATTTTTGTTCAATTTCAGCAATAGGAGTATCGGATACATTTGCTAATTTTCTTTTTTGCTCAGAATTCATATCACTGAGATTTGATTTATTTTCAAACCAATCAAACTTGACTGCCAAAATAAAAAAACAAAGGGACAAAAAAAAGAAAAAAATTAAAAATAATTCTGAAAGATTAAAGCGATCAATTTTAAAAAATGAAAAAACTTTTTTTTTATTCCACATGCAGGCCATTCCTTTAGCATCATATGTTTAGATGATATCTAAGGATATAATATCATTGAAAGAATGAAGAATTACAGAACTATGTTAAAAATGTGGGTTAGTGCACTACCAAATAAAGTATCCAGTGAAATATCGTCAGATGGCAATGTCCTCATCACCTTCAAATTCTCGTCGCAGTCTTGCTTTTATTTTTATTATTGCCTGGGTATGAAGTTGAGAAACTCGGCTTTCAGTCACATCTAATACCTGACCAATTTCTTTTAAATTTAAATCTTCGTAGTAATAAAGGGATAAAACTAGTCTTTGTTTTTCAGGTAAGGCCTTGATGGCATCAACCATGAGCGCCTGGATGCTTTTATAATTTACTTCCGCAAATGGATTAAGCCCTCGCTTTTCATCCATGATATTAACCATTAATTTTTTATCGCCATTGCTAAAAGAAACCGCATCATCAATATTTAATAAACTAACAGATTTCGATTGTTTAATAAGTTCATAAAAATCATCCATACTAACTTTTAATTCTTCACACATCTCTTCATCAGTGGCTGGACGTCCCAACTCTCCTTCCAATTTGGCATAAGCTTTTTCCACAATTTTTGTTTTTTCTCTAACAGATCTTGGAACCCAATCCTGTGATCTAAGTTCATCAAGAATAGAACCTCGTATTCGAAATTCTGCATATGTTTTAAATTTATTATCTCTAGTAGGATCGAATTTATCAATGGCATCCATTAAACCAATGACTCCACAGGAAATGAGATCATCTAATTCAATATTAGCAGGGAGTCTTGAAGCAATTTTTTGGGCAATAAATTTTACGAGAGGTGCATACTCAACGATAATTTGGTCTTTAAGTTTTTTGTCAATCGTGCACTTATAATCTTTTAATTTTCTTAACTTGAGCGTAATGTTCGACATCCTGTCCCCTATCCGCTTGAAAATATTTTTTACTCATCATTGAGTTAATCGGCAACTGATTCCGAAGCGAAGGAATCATCCTGATTAAACACCGCTTCGTTTATATTGTTCATTATCTTAAGAAAAAAATCATGAAAGGCACTTATTTCCGAAGAGAGAAATAACTGATCAAATTGCTGATGATCAACTAGAATTTCTGGCAAACCTCCTAAAAATTGTGGTTGGCTTGAAGTAAATCTTTGAGCTGTGGATTCAAAAACCCTTTTAACGCGCGCACACTGCAATTCGTTTTGAAATTGATTAACTAAGAAGAAGTGGTTCGAACATCCATAACGTTCTAGTAATATTTTATAAAGTGAATAACCATCGGTTAATGAAGAAGGATCAGGAGTAATTACATAAAGGCGATGATCAGCGAGTGCAGTAAGTCCAAGCCCATCTTTATGCAGTCCTGCGGGACAATCAATAAGAATTAAATCGTAAAGATAAGCACAATCGCTCACAATCTGAACAATAAGATGTGTTAGTTTATGTCTTTGATCGAGCATACTTTCTTCACCATTGCATGAGGGTAGTAGATCAAAACCATCAACCGTTTTAATATATTTATGAAATAATTTAGGATTTTCTAATACTTTAAGGAAATCGCGATCAAGTGGCAGCCCTAATTTTACCGTGGTATTTGATAAATTGTAGTCACCATCAATGACGAGAACTTTTTTATTCTGATGCGAAAAAGCCTTTGCCATTTTTAGAGTAATAGAAGTTTTCCCCACTCCTCCCTTACCTGAACAAATTGCGAGTATGGGAGCAGGAACTGTTTTACGAAACGATTGAAGCCATTGCTTCACTTGTTTATCAACTGGCTTTTTCTCATTTAATTCGAACATATACTTATAATCCAAACAAATTTTTAATGATTACTGACTCAGATGCAGAAATAATATTTTTTGGAACGCTTGGGCCATTGCCAAAATGTGCTAGAGGAATTTGATTATATAAATAATGAGTATTTAAAATGAGCGCCCAATTTAAACATAAATCCACATGAGAAAAAGAAACATAATCAATTTCCCTATGAAATAAATGCATTAATTTTTTAGTATGTAATTCTGTATGAAGAGAAGAAAGAGATAATATAAATTCTACTTTCTGAAATGATTTCCTAATAGTATTAAACAACGTTTTCGTTTGTGATAAATCAGAAGTTTGAACTTTATAATCCACAAAAATTGAATAATTTTGAGAAATCTTTTCTTTAATTTTAGCAACTAAATCGGCAATACTTTGAACTGAAATTGTTTCTAAATCTAATATTTTTCCAGAAAATTTATCCTGCTTAGAAAGCTCCTTGCCTTGATCAAATATTATCACACAGGGACGTTTCACAAGTGAGGTTGATTTATAAATGAGCGATGATTGCCCAGAGGCACCTTCAGAAAAATAAACCGTCACAAAGGGAGCTTGATTATCTTCTTGGGTAAATCCGGGAGACTTTACTTTTATTTTTTTCTTAATAAAATTTAAAGCTATTTGCCATAGGTCATCTTCATTCATTTCTTCTCTAAAATTTGTACGAATTTCATCCATTACGCCTTTAAGTACTTGTGAATCTAAATCAAAGGTTTTTAAAGTTAAAAATATTTGTTTAAATAATTGCCCGTGTTTGTTTTCCTTAATTAAATAGGAATCAAGCATTTCTCCCTGTTCAGTACTCTCTTCTACTTTACATTCTAAATTACTAATCTGTTGTTCCATTCTTAAAATCAAATCCTCCTGCTTTTTCAACATCATTCGTAAATGTTCCATCTCGGAATTTTCATGACTTTCAAACTTCAATGTATCTACCCTTTGTATCGGAGAAACTGAATTTGCAGTAATAGTATTTGTGTTAGATAAATTTTGTTTTTTACCAGCATGATTATGAAATTTTTTCATCTCAAATTCAGCAGCCAAATCATTTAATTCATCTTCTGCTAAATCAAAACTTTGTGCTGAGGATTTATTATCATCTAAAAAGTTTTTCAATTCCGCTTCTAAATTGGGAGAAGAGTTTCTTTGATTATCCAAACTCCTATTACTTTCTCTATTATTTTCTTCTAAATTAAATGAGCGAATGTTTTCCTGCCCCTGATTCCCCATAAAATTTTCATTTGTAGAATGATCATTATAATGATTTGACTCACCAAAAGATGAACTATCCATAAATGTTTTTTGATTTAAGGATTTAATTTGAGGATTTTTGTTTAAGGCCATTTGCCCATAAGTATTTTTTAAGCCACTAGCACTATTAGAATTTGCATTAGAATTATTATTTGTGTTTGCGTTTGTATCTGCAGCACTTTTTCTTTTCGCTTGGGATTGATTTCCGACTTGTCCAAGTACTTTTTGAATATCCTGGGATTGTCTTTGATAGAGAGAGTTCTTTTGTTCATCACTCAACAAACGATCTAATTTTTTTTTCTTTTGAAAATCATCTTCACTAATGGCCGCAGTAATTTCAATTTTTTTCTTTTTAAAAGCACTTTTAATTCCTGCATTGCTAACTGTTTTTACAATAATAGCATCTGGGCCAAGCTCAAACTTAATGGCCTTTAATGCCTCATCCATTGTATCGGCTTCAAATTTTCTTACATGCATAGATCATTCCTTAGATCTAGTTTAATAATAATATTACTAAAAACGAATTGTTCCCAAAGAACGTATATGTACTTCTGGGCCAAGTTCGTTGTGTCCTATAACAACTAAACTGGGTAAAAATCTTTCTGTTAATCTTTTTAAATGCCTCCTAATAACAGGAGAACATAAAATCACCATCTTCTCACCTATATTGCTAGCTTCTTCAATTTTTTCATTAATACTTGCTAATATGTTCTGAGTTGCTTTGGCATCAATATTTAACACTTGGCCGTGGTCAGAAATATTAAGATTTTTTAATAAATATTCTTCTAAAGTTTTATCTAAAGTAAATAAAGGTACATCTCCCTTATCACTCTTAATTTTTTCAGTTATTGTTCTATAAAGCCCCTGTCTTACTTGCTCAACAAGCCAATCTGGATCCTTATTGGTCATACCTGCATCAGCAAGTCCTTCTAAAATGGTACGCAAATCTCTTATGGAGATTCCTTCCTTAAGAAGTCCCTTGAGTACGCGTAGGATAACTCCTAATGATAGAATATCAGGAATGAGATCAGAAACAATCTTTGGATGATCTTGTTTAAAATTATCAAGTACCCTGACAAGTTCCTGGCGTCCAAAAAGTTCATGAAGATTTGATTTTAAAACTTCCGTCAAATGTGTAGCAATAACAGTTGATAAATCCACAACAGTATATCCATTGTACATGGCCTCTTCTTTAGAATCCTCAGGAACCCATAATGCTGGTAAACCAAAAACTGGCTCCTTTGCATTTATTCCATCAACTTTATCAATAACGGTTCCTGGATCCATGGCCATAAAATGATCTGGAACAAGTTCACCTGAAGCCACCTCAATTCCCTTCATTTTTATTTTATAACCACCGGCCTTTAATTCTAAATTATCTTTAATTCTAACTGATGGAACGATGACTCCCCAATCTAAAACAAATTGTTTTCTAATTTGTCCAATTCTCTCTAATAAATCTCCATTTTGTTTTGAGTCAACTGTGCTTACTAAACCATAACCAACTTCTAACTCAATTAATTCAATATTTAATAAATCCTCAAGACTCTCAGGTTTCACCTTATCTTTTTCTTCTTTAATAGAAAGTTCTTTCGTTGCTATATCTCTTTTGGTATCAACTTTGTATCCCCAAAAAAGAGCAATGGATGCAATGGCCATAAAAACTAAAAATGGAAATCCTGGAATGAGAGACATGATCGCAAGTATTATGGAAACCATATATAAAACTTTGGGATGCAAACTAAATTGTTTTCCAATTTGATCACCTAAAGTATTTTCTGAAGTATTTCGTGTTATTAAAATACCAGCAGCTGTTGATATGATAATGGCAGGGATTTGTGAAACTAAACCATCACCCACAGTTAAAAGTGTGAATACTTTTGCAGCATCTGTAAAACTCATATTATATTGGACTACACCGATAATTATTCCACCAATAATATTTACAATTGTAATAATAATTCCTGCAATTGCATCCCCTCGAACAAACTTCGAAGCACCGTCCATAGATCCGTAAAAATCAGCTTCCTTTGCAATTTCCTCTCTTCTTCTTTTAGCTTCCTTATCATTGATAAGTCCGGCATTTAAATCAGCATCAATGGCCATTTGTTTTCCGGGCATTGCATCTAATGTAAATCGTGCTGCAACTTCAGCAACTCTTCCAGCTCCCTTTGTAATAACAATAAAGTTAATAACAACTAGGATAATAAAAATAATAATCCCAACGGTGTAATTTCCAGACAAAACATACTCACCAAAGGCACTAATAATTTGTCCAGCAGCATGCCCTCCGGAACTTCCCCCATCAAGTAAAATAATTCTTGTTGTAGCAACGTTAACCGCCAGGCGAAATAAAGTAATGACGAGAAGGACGGCGGGAAATGATGAAAAATCTAAAGGACGAGCTGCATAAACTGAAAGTAACAAAATAAGAATTGAAATACCAAGAATGAGTGCTATAAAAAGATCCATAAAAAATGGACCTACTGGAACAATCATCACTCCCATGATTAAAATAATTCCAAGTGCCACTGCAAGGTCAGTATTTTTTGTTAAAAATTTTAATCTTTCTAATATCTGATTCATTGGCCTCCTGCCTTTGAACAAATCGTCTCTAAAAACGAATTACAATTAAATAATTTAATTACTAGTAGTTTACTGCTTCCACTCCTAAGGATTTTTTCTTTTTCTTTAACCTATAAACAAATCCTAATATTTCAGCCACCGCTTGATAATAATTTCGAGGAACTGCCTCACCAACTCTCACATTTTGATAAAGGGCGCGAGCAATCGTAATATTTTCAACGATGGGAATTTCATGATTTTTAGCAATCTCTCTAATTTTTAAAGCTAAATGATCTGCTCCCTTTGCCACTACCAGTGGTGCTATCATTTTATTCTTATCATATTTCAAGGCCACAGATAGATGAGTTGGATTTGTTACAATAACATCTGCATTAGGAAGTTCTTTCATCATTCTTTTTTTTGCAAGCTCACGTTGTATAGATTTAATCTTACTACGAATTTCTGGATTCCCTTCTCTCTCCTTTAATTCTTCCTTAACTTCTCTTTTTGACATACGCATTTTTTGCATATAGGTAAACTTTTCAAAAGCAAAATCAGCAAGGGCCAAAATAGCAAGTCCCAAAAAGATACTAAACATGAGACTAATCATTAAGCCAGAAGACACCTTCAAAAGTGATGGAATATCTGTGTAAAAAAATCCATTCAAAAATTGTAACATTTTTAATGTTGAAAAATATGTGACCACTCCAACAAATATAAATTTAATAATACCTTTAACAAATTCAAATACAGATTTTTTAGAAAAAATTCGTTTAACTCCTTCTAAAGGATTTAAACGATTTAAATTCGCCGAAATTAATTCTGGAGAAAAAATAAATCCAATTTGAAATAATGGAGCACAAATTCCCAATACTAAAGACACCAGAAAAATGGGAAAGGAAATTTTTAACATTGTAAAAACAGATAACTCTAAAAATTCCTGTATACCATTTTTTGAATACAAATTTGTAATATTTAGTTTGGACATATTTTCAATAAAATGAGTCATCTCCTCAAACATATAATACGAAGATAAAATAAATGTAAAAAAACAACCGGCCAAAACCATAATGGATCCAATCTCTTTGGAGATTGCCACGTCACCTTTCTCTCTAGCTTTCTCTAAGCGATAAAGCGAAGCGTCTTCGGTTTTATCGTCACTTTCTGATTCTTCTGACATATACCCTTTTTGCTATTAACGCGAACCTATTAACTGGTACCACAATTTTATTCCATCATTATAATGTTCCATTCCGGCCTTAAATAATTCATCTGAAACTGCGTAAAAAGTTAAAATTCCCACACTTACACTTAGTATAAAACTAATTAAAATAACGTTAATCTGCGGAACAACTCTCGACAGAACTCCTAAAATTAAATTAATGCAAAGATTTGTAAATAAAACTGGTGCAGCAAGTAACAGTGTTACTACAAATAAATTTTTAAAATATTCTTGAAAAAAATAATCAAAAGCCTTTATTTTATCAAAGCCAATAATTGATAAATTTTCAAATGATACAACCATTCCCTTGAGAAGTGGAACTAAAGCACCTGAGGTACAAATAATTAAAATCATCGTGTGGCGAATAATTTTTTCTAGTGGTCCTGTTTGCGACATGGATGTTGGATCAAAAAGAGCGATGTTACCAAGCCCCATTTGCTGACCCATTAATGTTCCAGCTGAAACCACTAAACTTGTCATCATTTTTACTAAATAGGAAAGCACCAACCCCGAAAAAACGTAATACACAGTTAATATAATAATGGAGCTTGTTCCATAACTAGTTAAATCATTTATAATAGTGCTGCTAACTAGCGGAAAAATACTATAACTAATAACTACAGTCACAAGTACTTTCACTGTTAATGGAATTGAAGCTTCATCAAAAAGGGGAAAATTCATAAAAAATGAAAGGCATCGACTAAAACAAAGCCAAAAGGCGAGTAATTGAAACTGATCTGTGACTTGAAAGGAAATTGCATTCAAGTTTTAATTCCTTTTAACTTTCTAATTTTATTTTTAATAATTTTAAAACTAAACATTTAATTTCTCACAACAGAAGGAATGGATGTAATTAAATCAGCAGTAAAATTTGTCATTGTCTCAACCAGCCAAGGCCCTGCTAAAACTAAAACAATAAAAATCACCAAAATTTTTGGGATAATAGTTAAAGTCTGCTCGTTGATTTGCGTTAATGCTTGAAATAAACTAATGGCCAAACCAATAAGCAGCGCCCCAATCAACATAGGAGCTGAAAGCATCAATGTGAGTCTAATTGCCTGTTGAGACATATCGATGGCCGATTCAGCATTCATTTTTTATCTCTTTTTTCATTTTCTTTTTATCTCTTTTTTCATTTTCATTTTCATAAAAATGACCTTAGCAAAGCTCCTGTAACTAAATGCCAACCATCAACCAATACAAATAATAAAATTTTAAATGGCAATGAAACAAGAACTGGAGGCAACATCATCATACCCATGGCCATAAGAACTGAAGCAACCACCATATCTAATATAAGAAAAGGGATATATAACATAAAACCAATTTGAAAGGCGGTCTTTAACTCTGAAATAATAAATGCTGGTATTAAATAATGTGTGGGAACTTCGTCAATGGACTGAGCTGGTGGAGCATTAGTAATATCATAAAAAAGTTGTATGTCGGTCTTCCGAGTCTGCTTACCCATAAATTGGCGCATACTTTTTTCTAAAACTAGCAGTGCTTCAACACTTGTAATTTTTTTATCCATATATGGCCTTAAAGAATAATTATAAATTTGTTCGCCTGTTGGCATCATCACAAAAATACTTAAAAATAATGCAAAGCCTATCAACAATTGATTGGGCGGCATATTTTGAGTTCCTAAGGCTTGTCGCATAAAACTTAACACCACAATAATTCGGGTAAAAGATGTACATAAAACCAATATTGCGGGAGCTAATGTTAAAAGAGTAAGAACCAGTACTAATTGAATTGTATCTACAAAATCAGTTCCATTTTGTGCAAAATTTACGGAAACACCTGGGAGTTGCACATTACTTTGGGCCAAAACCGTAAAACTTTTTAATCCTAAAAATGTAATATAAAATAATATATTTTTCATTACTGCCAAGCGTTTAGAGTTTTAACTTTATTTTTTAATGCTTTTCTAATTTTTGATTCCTCCACAAGTGGGGCACTTTCATTAATCTTTGAATAATCTTTTAAGCTCACCTTTCTTTCTAAATTCGGATCCGATTGACCTATTAACATATTGCTATCAAAGTTTGTTCCCGAAATTTCTTTTTCACCCTTTTTTAAGAGAGTTGAAAGGTCATTAATTTCAGTTAAAAAACTAATTCCATTTTCAGCACTACTTAATAAAACAACTTGGTCGTGAACTCTCACTAAAATAAGTTGTCGTTTAGGTGCAATGTATGTTGTATTTAAAATTTCAACAACTTGTGTACTATTTAAAAATCCAAGTTTTCCTTTTCCACCAAGAACAATTTTTTTAAACATCTGTGCTAAAAGTAAAACCACAAGTAAAACACCTAAAAACGATCCAGCTACTCTTAACAAATATGTCCACTGTGTTTCACCCATGGCCTTAGTAGAAAAAGAATTTTTTTGATTCATCACTGAAAAATTAGTTTCACTAGTTGCTTTTCCGATAATTCCTTTATGACTTACTTCAGTATTTTCTGTTGCTGATTTTTCTCTTTTTTGATTATTACTAATTACATTATTTTTTTGTAATTTATTATCTTCTTCCATTCTTCCAATTTTATTAGTATTTGCCCCTTCTTTGGCCACACTTGAAAGTAGATATTGCAAATAATCACTTTGCTCCTTATTATCATTATTTTTATAATCTCGATTGACTTTGATCACTTTAGCATCAGAAATAGTATTCACTACTTTTTTTGCCTGTACATTTAATACTTCTTCATTTGGTGGAAAATAGAGTAGCAAAGTTTGATCTTTAACTTTAATGGTCACATTTGATTCCCTAGGATCTCCACCTCTAAAATTATTTAAAAAAATCCAAGACATTTGATTTGTAGAATTAAGTTGAGTAGAAACTTTTGTAGAAATATCATTTGGCAATTTTACTTTTGCTGCGACAGTTGCATTTGGCCATTGAAAAAAATATTTATTGTTAACCACTTTGATTTCAGGAAATTCTTTTATTTTTCCTTCATATTGAACTTTTAAAACTAAAAAATCTTTTTCTTTTAGCCAGTTAACTTCATTAACTTCAACGGAAGCATTAGCACTACTTCCTAGCCAAAGAAAAATCAAAGTAATTAAATTAAATAAAATTAAAAATCGCACTCATTCTCCTTAACTTATTTTTTTATTTTAAACTTTCAATTCTCTCAACTGGACTAATAATATCAGTTAATCTAATTCCAAATTTCTCTCCAACTGTAACAACTTCTCCTCTTGCTACCATTTTTCCATTAACAAAAATATCTAATGGTTCACCAGCTAATTTATCGAGTTCAATAACTGATCCCTGTGCCATTTGTAGTAAATCTTTAATAACGACTTTGGCCCTTCCAAGTTCAACGCTCACTTTTAATGGAATATCTAAAATAAAATCTAAATTTTGAACTTTTAATTTATTAAGTGACTTATCGCCTGCTTGAATATCATCAGCTAATTTTTCAAGTCCCTTTAAACCATTTTCTTCTAAAAAATCATTTTTTCCTGTTTCTTCTGGCTGGGCCATATCTATCTCCTCTTAAATTATTTTTTTATAACATTACATAAACTACATATATTTTTCATTGCAACACTTATAAAATTTTTCTCACAATTTGCACCGCTCTACTTCCCTTATAAATCCCCGACAGGCACTTCAACTTTGCCACATCCTCAATTTCCACATTAATTTCCCCTGAAATTTCTTGATTCAATGGAATGATGTCTCCCACATTTAAGGAAATTAAATCCGATAATTTAATTTCTGCTTCTCCCAATTTAACGCTAGCAATTGCCTCGGCAAATTTTATATGCTGTGAAAGATAAGTGCTCCAAACCGTATCAACTACTTCATTATCAGTTTGAAAAGTAGAACTTAGTTTTTGTTTTACAGGTTCAATTGTTGAATAGGGGAACACCACCATCACAGTTCCTGAGGCTGATTCAAATTCAATTTCATATGTTGTATTTAAAACAACTTCAGATGGAGGAACAATTCCCACAAACTGTGGATTTATTTCTGCTCTCATAAATTGAATATCTAGGGGTTGAATGGGAGTCCAAGCTTCTTCTAAATCTCGAATAGCGATATCCATAATTCGTTTCATGAAAGTTAATTCAATCTTTGTAAATTCTTTACCATCCACTTTTGTAAATGGACGATCTTTTCCACCAAAAAATGAATCAATGATGGCATAGGATAATTTTGATTCAATAATAATAAGTGCTGGACCTCGAAGCTCATTTAATCTCAAAACGCAAATACAAGTAGGAATAGGAAGTGTGGTCAACAATTCACCAAACTTACTCATCTCTCTATTAATAACATTCACTGAAGTTGTTTTTCTTAAAACTGATGAAAGAGAAACTCGAAATGATCTTGTAAAACGATCATTAATGAGATCCATCATGGGCATTCTACCCCGAATAATCCTATCTTGATTGGTGATATCATAGGTCTGGACAGTGGCGGAAATTGCCTCTAACTGTCCAGTAGACATTGTGGGTTCAGATTTTGATGATCCAAATATTTTTCCCGTCGATTCACTGGGATCAGGTTCTAATTTTAAGGCTGCATTTCCCATAGTACTTGCCGCTGCAGGAGTAGGAGCTGAACTGGCAGGTGCTGCATCATCATTAACAGCATTTAAAAGGGCATCAATTTCATCTTGGCTTAAATATTGTGACATGAATTCAACCCCTCCTAGGTATCTTTCAACATTTTTATTAACTAAATTGTAATTAAGTGATTAATTACAATTTACATATTGCAAATTTATAATATTAATTCACTTGAAATCCCGTATAAAAAACATCTTCAAGTTTGCCATTTGTTAAATAGGCATTAATCGCTGCTTTTATTTCATCCTTTAAAAAAATTTTTCCTTCTTTTTTAAGTAAATCCTCAGGACGTTTTGCATTCAGAATACTGATAATGCTGTCTCTAATTTGAGGTTTTCTTGCGTCCAGTTCTTCTTGGCGAGCATCCTTTGTAAACTTCAAAACTGTATTTAATCTTAAATATCTTCTTGGGCCATCTCCCTGGGCCAAATTCACAGAAAAAGTATCAAGTGGATAACTTCTTCCTTCGTCCTTTTTAGCTTCAATTAATTCATCATCACCAGGGTGATGTTGAGACTCCTCTAATTGCTTTTTTATAATGTCTTCAACCGAGGGCTTGGCCGCTTGCTTTTTAATATAGGTATATTGAAAAAATCCAAGCGCAGCGAGACCTATTGAATTTAAAATAAGAAAAACTAAAACGATCGGAGAAATTGATACGGGTTTTCCGTCAGTAGAATCTTTGTCTTTTTGATCTTCGGCCATGATTATTCATCCTTGAATCTAAATGGGAGTAATCTTCCTGTATGATCACTCTTTGGGTCTAATTTGATTATAGACCCGCAAAATTTTCCCATCAACGTCGGCAAACCTTTCATGAAAAAATAACACTTTATTGATTTTACTAGGTAATAAGTTCCCTTTTTAATGATCAGAAAATTGACAGAGGAAAAATAGTCCGTTGATTAATAAAGTATCTGAGTAAAATAGGAGCAGTATATCCACAAATTTAAGAAAAAAAAAAGGACCCTTTTTCAAGAGTCCTTTTTTAAAATCATTTTCAATCGTCAATTCTAAATTTTTAAATCATTTAAAAATTAGAATAAATCTTTCCACGCTTTTCCAGGTCTAAACTTTGGAAGAGTACGTGCTTTGATTTTAATCTTCTCACCAGTTGCTGGATTGATACCCATACGCGCATTTCTTTTAACGCGTGTGAAAGTTCCAAAACCAACGAGAGAGATATCATCTCCCTTCTTGACTGTTTTCTTTACACAGTCAATGAAACCATTAAGAAAACTCTCTGCATCTTTCTTAGTAAAGTGAGAAAGATTTTTGTTTGTGAGGATTTGCTCCATCAGCTCTTTCTTGTTCATTTCTTTGTCTCCTTGAAAAAAGCTGTTTATATAACTGATAATAAAATGGTGATTTAATTTTATCAGTCTGGCAAACATTTTTTTCTATTTATTATTAATATTATTTAATCACATTACTATAATGTGATTTTTCCTCTCTTCTTTAATTCCTCTACAATTCCAACAAAGTGATCTACTGGATATGCTCCACGTACAGGAACACCATTGAGAATAAATCCAGGAGTTCCTTGAAATCCAAATTTTCCAGCTTCCTCTTGATCTTCTTTTACTCTCTTCGCAACAGCTTCCGATGCAACATCCTTCGCTAACTTGGCCATGTCAGCACCAACAGTCTTTGCTAATTCTTTTAAAAATGCTTCACCATTTTTTAACTTACCTTGATCCTTATAAATGGCATCGTGAAATGCATTTGCTTTATCTGCACTCTGAATGCGTAGTGCTTCATAGTAGCGAGCTGCAGGTTCAGCTTGAGGATGAAATTCTAAGGGAAGGTGTTTATAGACAAATTGAATTTTTCCTTTATATTTTTCTAATAATTCCATTACTGTCGTAAATCCTCGAGTACAATAAGGACATTGAAAATCCGAATACTCAACGAGAACAATAGGTGCTCCTTTTGTTCCTCTTATAATATCATCAGGTCTAATATTAGCTTTTAATGGATTGTTATAAGCCTCTTCAAGTTGTTTTTTTTCATCTTCTTCTCTTTTTTTACCATCATCTTCCTGAGCTTTTCTCACGGCCTTATTAAGAGCTTCCAAAATTTTTCCAGGATTTTTATCAATGGCATCGGTTAAAATCGTTGGATCCTCACTCAACATTTTTCTCAATTGATCCTTTGAAGTACAACTTACAAAAAAAAGAATCACCATTAACATCATGGGTTTAAAAAATAATTTTTTGTTTAACATTTTCTACCTTCCTTTAAGTAATTTGATTAATAACAACGGTGTTTATGAACTCGGTTACAATTCTTATCTTATTTGATGTTAAAGAAAGCATTGAAAACTTGCAATTATTTATTCAATGAAAATCAGAATATTAAAAACTCATTTTAGTCGGAATTTTTTACTTGAGAATCAAGTTGTGATTTGATTTGACTCTCGATCCTTTCTAAATACTTATTCAGATTTCTTGTATATTCTCTTAAAACTCCATGTCCAATCAAGTGAACACGCGAGTGATAACTTCCCTTCATAAAAGCCCTCATCGTAGAAAAAACTCCAAAAGCAGCACTTGAAACCTTGGAATACATAAATATAGCCAAAATAAAATTGAGTAATGTAGAAATAAAAAAGATGGGAAAGAACATCCCATACAATAATTTACTTTGGTATTTCAATAACTCAATAGTTGCCTGTGAATCGATCCTGGAATAATTGATCATAAAATCCACGAGACTTTCGTATAAAGCATCATTAAATCTAATTATACTATAAGTTGAAACTGCCGAAAGCACACACATGACTAATGTAAAGTGCATTACAAAAATCCAATCTGTGGTTGGTTGATGAATTTTACCATAATACCTGGGTAAAAAAGCATCTGTTTTACCATTTACAACTTTTTGAAGATTAATTTGGGAAAAAAAAAGTTCAGAAAATCTTGTAAAAAAATTATGACCACCAATCCAAGATGGGCCATAAATAATCTGAGGATTTTTTAAGGATTTTTCACAGAAATCAGAAATTAATTTAAAGGGTCGTATGAGAACATTGGAAATATAAACACCGAGAAAAAAAATAACAATGGTAACTATCGAAACTGGAACTAAATTATTCATGCTGTGACCAATTAAATATTCAAAAAAAGAATCAGTGAATTGCTTGTTAAGCCCTGTAGAAGCATATCTTTTATTTAAAGCATAGGAATAACCACTATTGAGATCCACAATGAGATAAAGATTGTATAGAACCATCAGAAAAACAAAAAGATAAATGCTCACAAATAGCAGAGCATTGGCCAATTGAAATCGCGAAAGAACTGATGAAAATATTTTGAATTTTTGTAACACGGGATTCATTACACCATTTCCTAAAACTTAAAAAATGAAATACTAAGAAACTAAGAAACTGAGAAACTGCTACTAGGTAATGATTGATGTTAATCTAATTTCAATTAATTGCTAATTGATATTATGAAATTCCTTTTTTGCCCCCTGACCACAATCTAAACAGCGAGAGGTTTCCTGAATAAACAGATTCCGATAGTCAGATATATGACTCAATAATAATTTTGCTCCGCAGATGGAACATGAATTATTTTTACAGACAACATCTAAATGATTTTGACTAACAGGTTTTGCAGTATTTACTGGTTCAATTTTATTTTCAAGCTTGTGACCCATATGAATTTATTCCTCTTAGATATCAGGAACTAACGCATTACTATCGGTGATATATCTTTTTTTTTTCATTTCTTGCTAGAGTTTTAAAAATAAGGAAATATTGACCCATGGCCAACAAATATCCTCAAGAATACCTATCTGCGCTTATTTCACAGGAATATTGGGAAGAAATCCTTCCAGGATTTCGCGAACTCATGGGAGAAAAAAAACTTGAAAGAATTCCAGAACTGATTGACCAAATTTCTCAAGCTACGAAACATCAACCCATACCTATAGAAAAACTTAAAGAGAAAAAAATTGAAAATATTGGTTTTGTTTTCGAAACGACAATGGAACAAAAAGACATTCAAAATGTCTTTCAGGAATTACTAGAAACTTATTTCACCCATCACAAAATTCATATCTTTTATTTAGATCAGTTTGATAGTACTGAATTATTACTCAAAAATTCCTGGGACTTACAAACTAATCACCTTTTTCTCATGGGAGCTGGTTGTACCAAAATAATTCTCGACACCAAAGATCGGATTTCTAATCTTAATGGCAAACTCTTTGTAAAAGAAATCGCACAAATGAATTTTACACTTATTCCACTCTATCATCCTGAATTTATGGCCCTTAATATCAATTTAAAAAAAATTGTTTGGGAAATCCTACCAGAAACATTAAAACAAATTCAATCAGCTGCTTTTACCTCTCCCTGATAAATTTTTTAAATTAAGTTAAAATAATAGGATGAATGATGAGAAAAAAATATTTATCCATTTGTCACTAACACCACTAATTATTTTATTTATTCAATGTGGTGTACTTATTTATACAAACAAAACTGAAGCCTCTATCCCCACAGTTCAAATTCTTATGGCCGAGTCTCTCTCCTTTATCAAAATTAAAGGAGATAATATTAAAAAGATTTATAAACATAAAAATGGTGAAAAATCCTATGCTGGAAAACAGGAACTTACTCTCGATTGTACAAAAAATTTAAGTTACCTGAAAAATGATGATCCAAATCAAAAAGTATTACTTGCTTCCCTTTCTAGTTCTACGGGGATTTTGGAATGGAAACACAACCGTTACCAAGGTGATTTCACCGTACTAAGAAAAAAAAATAAACCTGGCTGTGATTTAATTCATGACATTTCACTAGAAAATTACATTTCCACATTAGTAGGAAAAGAAATGGGTCCTAACTGGCCAGTGGAAGCATTAAAAGCACAGGCAGTTGCTGCAAGAACCTATGCCTTTTCCAAAAAACAGGAAAGAGAAAATGCTTATTTAACTCAAGATCAATCGGAACAATTTTACGATTTAGAAAACTCGGAAAAAGATCAAGTAAATGGACCTATGGATGATAGAAATTCAAATACTATTAGAGCATCCCAAGAAACATATGGCGAAATTCTCACCTTTAATGGAATAGTAAACTCCACCTATTATCACTCTAAGTGTGGTGGAAATACCCATCTTCCCTCGGAAATTTGGGGAGGGAGAAAAACCCAAGGATATGAATCTGTAGAGTGCCCATTTTGTAAAAAAAAGGGTCAAAAATCTTGGAAGTATACTACAACAAATAAAAATTTTCCACGCACACTGCTCAACCTTGCTTGGAAAAATAATCCTTTTAAGCAAAAAGTTATTCGCTTTGAAGATATCCAACTTCTTCCACAAAAATTAGATGATTTTTCACTTACCTTTAAATTTCAGAATCAATATTTTCAATTAAACAAAGCAACCTTACGCAAAAATTTAGGGCGTCAAAATGTTTTTTCCAATAATTTTCTCATGAGCATGAATAAAAATAGTGTTGAATTTCGCGGCGAAGGTTTAGGACATGGGGTAGGAATGTGCCAGACAGGCGCATTTGAATTGGCCAAAAGAGGTTACAACTATAAACAAATATTATCTTTTTATTATCCTAACTATCAGTTTAAAAAAATTTACTAAGCAGGAAACTATCATCGATAATAAATGATGATGGCCTTAAAGAAATACTCTTTTCTACTTCTTTTACTTTTTTTTATCTTTTTTCATTTTTACTGTTTCCCAATAATACCCTGTGCAAAGGCCAGTGCAGATATTATCCTCATTGATCCAGGACACGGAGGACATGATTTAGGGGCCATTGCAAAATTAAATATCACCGCAAAATCTTCTCCCAAAAAAACGACCATTACTATCTTAGAAAAAGACTTATCACTGCGCCTTGCACTGCTTTTGAGAGAAGAGCTCCAAGAAAAATTTACAGTCTATCTCACTCGCCTTGATGATCGCTACGTTTCTCTGGAAGATCGTTCTAGTTTGGCAGACAAAGTAAAGGCCACACTTTTTATTTCGCTTCATTTTAATTCAACTGCTGATCATACTGCCCAGGGAATTGAGACATATTATTTAGATAATCATCAGGATAAAGCAGTAAAAAAAGTAGAGGCCATTGAAAACGCCGAAATTTCTGGAACCTCTCCTATTGTTAACCATATCCTCATTGATCTTGCGATAAAGATGACCACTAGAGCTTCCAAAGATTTAGCAATGCTAGTACATCAAGCTTCAGTTTCTAAAATTCATCAAGATAAATACCCAATTAAGGATAGAGGATATAAACCAGGACTTCTCTATGTACTGGCTCTTTCCAAGAGGCCAGGAATTTTAATTGAAGGGGGCTTTATGAGTAATAGCAAAGAATTGGAAAGAATTCATTCGGATAGTTACTTGAAATCATATGCTAAGGGAATTGCTGTTGGAGTAAAAAAATTTTTTGAAAAAAAACCACCAGTCCTTGGCGGCAGAGGGGGGGCAGAGAAAAAGAAACATTAGCTGTCACTAGGAACTAAAATCAAATTACGTATTTATAATATTATTTTTTCATAACATCTTATTTATTTTTTCCTATATCTTTATCTTTATCATTAAAAATGATATGGATAATAACCACCAGTATTTCCTTCACAAACACCTGGAATATTTGTCACCATATCTATTTGAAAGAATGCAAGAGCCATTTCGCCCATGGAAGTTTGTGCTCTTACAGCAAAACTCGAAACCTGATTTACCGAACACTTATTATTTAAACTCGAAGTGGTTCTTTCTTCCAACATTTGTCCGGAATTAACTATAATTCGGTTATATAAATTGCCATTTTGACCGGTGGAAAAATTATCACACATATAAAAAAAGGCATCGTAATACTGTCCCTGGTTATTAATCACAATAACATCCATATCATAATTTAAACCAATAGATACTTGTGAAGAATTATTTCCACTGATGGAATAATTATTTATTCTTTGTCCATTTAGGCCTTGAAAGCGCAGGACACTTAATTCTCGATAACCGCTTGGACATTTATAGTTTTTCAAAACTAAATCTATTTTTTGATTAATAGTATAGTTTGGAAATGTCCCAGCTGGAACAACAGCATTTGAATCTGTAGTAGTTCTGTTGTTTTTGTTTTTCCCGCAGGAAACAAAAAGTGTTAAAACAAATGCGGCCATAAGGAGCGCATTCACTTTTTTTAATTTACCTTCATTACCATTTTTGTTTATTTTCATATACCCCTCTCTTGTTCATCCATACTTTTATAGATGCAACTCTGATACCAAGTTAGTTGGTCAAACAAATTTTCATATTATTAAAGGGTTATATACTTACTGCCAAATTATTTAACAGGGCTTTACTTAAAAAATCTAAACATATGCCCAAATATTATTCATTAATCATTCTTTTTTTCTCTGCGTGATGATGAAGCTTCCTGCAAAAACGATGGGCTTCATCTCGTAAATGAACCAATATCCTCTTTGCAAAAAGGTGCTGCTCTAATGAGATTGAGTCCTTATGTTCACTTATAAAAATCCTATCCTTAACTCCCCTATCAGATTTTTCCTTGGCAAGGGCAATTACAAAACAATTACTTATATTATGTTGTCTTAATATCTTCTGGGCCGATGATAACTGTCCTTTGCCACCATCAATTACCCATAAATCGGGTAGTCTACCACTTTTTAATCGCCTCTCAATTGTTTCCTCAATCATGGCAAAATCATTATTTCCTTCCCATCTTTCATTCAAATGATAATACCTATATTGATTTTTAGCTGGACGACCCTCCACAAAAACAATTTGTGCCGCGGTAGGAGATTTTCCCTGCCATATGGCAATATCGTATCCCTCAATAACTTGTGGAATATAATCCATTCCTAGTAGTTCTTTTAATTCTACTAAACCAACATCAATCTCTTTTCGCACTTCTTTACGGAGTTTACTTTCTTCTAGGGCATGACTCTTTGTTTCTTCTAAAAGCTTGCTAAATTTCCTTGAACTCTTTGCAAAAACAATTTTATTAGAACCCATCAAACGATTTAACACTTCCGTTCCCAAATGAATTTGCTCTTCAGTGAAACTACAATATATTGTTTCAGGAGGATGAATTGCTTTTTCATAATATAAAGAGAGCTGAGATAAAATACTTTGAAAACTATCTTCCTCTACATCTCTCTTCCAAAAAAAATGCTCTACTCCAATCAGCACACCTTTTCTTATTGTATAAAGAGATAAATCAATTTCCGTTTCTATTTCAGATAATCCTAACAAATCACAATTTTCACTACTGGCCAAATCCTCAACCTGTTGTTTTTGATAATGATCTTGAAACTGCTCACACAAAAATAATAATTCTCTATAAGCGAGAGCTTTTTCAAAATTTTCTAATACTGCCTCATTTTTCATTTTTTCTTCAATGAGTTTAAAAAAATTCTGAGAATGAGCTGGATCAGAAAAAAAATGCACAATTTCTTTAAATGACCCTGCATAATCTTCAATCGAAATATGACCTACACAGGGCGCACTACATTGTTCCATCTGATATAAAAGACAGGGAACCTGCCTCTTTAAAAATTCTCGCGTGGTACAATCTCTAAGTGAAAAAAGCTTCGTAATGGCCTGTAGGGTTTTACTAAAGGCAAAGCCATCGGGATAAGGTCCAAGAACTTTATAAAGACGATTTTTTTTAGGACGTCTGGTAAATTCTAATCGAGGATAGGTTTCTTTTTTATTGTATTGCAAATAAGGATAGGTTTTATCATCCCTAAGCCTTATATTATATTTTGGCGCATGTTTTTTGATGAGATTATTTTCTAAGACAAAGGATTCCACTTCATTGGAAGTCAGAATAAATTGAAAATCAGCAATTTGCTCAAGGAGAGCATAGGTCTTATTTGTTTTACTTGATTGATTGAAGTAACTAATTACTCTATTTTTTAAATTTTTTGCTTTTCCCACATAGATTACTTCAGCAAATTCATTTAACATGAGATAACAACCACTAGTTTTTGGTAAATTATTTGCTTTTAATACTAATTGTGATCGGGAAGCTGGATGCAATTGATCGGTCATTGGATTTTTTCTCCTACTTAATGACTTAGCTTCAATAAAATTTTATACTAAATTATTACTATCTTAAGGATTGAATGAATTCACACAATTTAACTGCCGGAAAAGAAATCTTAAGTTATTGCGCTAAATGCAATCTTAAATTAGCACATGTTATCATGAGTATGAAGGACAGTGTTACTGCCCATAAAGTGGAATGCAAAACCTGTAAATCTGTACACACTTTTAAATCTGATAAAACTAAAACGGTGACAAAATCTAGCGTTGGACCTAAAAAAGTTTCTCGCACTCCAGTTGAGGAGCTTTGGAATACTTCCATGGCGCTAAATAAGAATAAACAAGCAAAAGATTACTCCATAAAAAATCGATTTCTCTTAGGTGAATTAATCAATCACCCATCCTTTGGGACGGGGGTGGTTCAGACAAATCTTTCAAACGATAGAATTGAAGTACTTTTTCAAAACGATATTAAGACACTCGTTCACGGAAAATAATTTAAATTTAAATAATTCCTCACACTCCAGGATTGTATTGCCAATTATACATTCCATTTCTTGAGCTATTAATATAGTTAACTCCAGTGTTATTTCTTCCCTGCACGGACATATCATAGGACCTATAAAAATTATTATATCTACTTCCACTTGCTAAACCATTTGCTCCCTGATTATACCAGTTCTGATTGTATGGATTTATCCCGGTATTATAGGGCTGCCCATTCCACTGACCACCAGCTCCACCACCCCATTGCCCGCCATTGCCAAATTGACCACCCCATTGTCCACCGTTTCCATTTCCGTTTGCTCCACCCCATTGGCCACCATTTGCGTAACCATTTACTCCCCCCCACTGACCACCATTACCATATCCATTCCCTCCGCCCCATTGTCCGCCATTCCCAAACTGACCGCCTCCACCAAACTGCCCTCCAAATAATCCTCCAAGTCCTGCATTTAATGATATTCCAGCTTGAGGATTATATTGCCCCAATGCCCCACCGTTAAAAGCATACTGAGAACCAGGATAGGACCCTATTCCACCATAGGCTGGGTTTCCATAATAACCCCCACCACCGCCTCCACCGTAGAATCCACCACCAACATTTCCGGGACATATTTTAGAAGTGTAATCTAACATGCTTTGACTATTTTCAATTCTCTGTTGGTTGTGTGTCGTAAATTTATTTCGACAATCTTTTTTATCTAAATAACTCATCACTCCACTTGCCCCTAAACCAATTCCTGCACTCTGAATAAAACCACCCAATGCCCCAACCACATTGGCAAAACCTGTACCTGGAGGATAGGCACGACTTTTACAATCCACACAATCTCCATCCTTATCTCCACGACGTTTTTTACGTTTTCTACCACTGCCATCATCTTCATCCTCGCCATCATCAATAATAATATCGCCACACTTACTTGGTCTTGAGCATGATGGATCGATTGCATCATATTTTCTTAAACATTTTCTACATTTTTTCTTATCAACACCTTTGCGACATTTTCGATAACAGGCCCCTGGAACTGTCACAGATCCCCCGCCATCAATATCTATTCCATCATCACCACCGCAATTTTTTCCACCTGGACATTTTTTGCGATCTCTAGGCATACATCGACCAGAATTATCACAATCGAGATCATCAAAAACACTTCCGTCCACACACTGCTTAGTGCGCTTGCCCTTTAATTTTGTATAATTATCTGTATCGCCGTCGTAATTACATTCCTGGGAAACTTCAAAACAAACTTCTGAATCCTTATCACCTTGAACCTGCTTTCTCATTTTTTGAAATACAGCACTAGTCTGCTGAGCACAGAGCTCATAGATTCGTTCTCCGATTTCATAATCGCGAGGATTTGCATTAGCATTAGCACTAATGAGAAAAACTAAATAAAACACATATTGATAATATTTCTGCATAGAGCACCTCGTGACTCTGTTACTTTTCGTCAGAAAGTTAAACGACTTTAATTAACCAATGAATTATCATGATGAAATGATGGAAATTGCTCCCTCCCAGATAAATTCAATCAATTACTCCCTAATCCTTGAATGGATTTTTGTCATTGCCTGTATTTTGGGGCTGATAAAAGTTGCACACATTATCGGCAGAGAAAAAGAAACCTATCTCGAAAGTGCCACTACTCAAATATTCCATGGCCTTAAATTACTAATTCCATCCTGGTGGACAAAAACATTAGAAAAAAATAATGAATGGAAATTTGAGCGAACTGATACACATTACGAATGGATGTCCATTCTTCTCTTAAAAGATCTTCAATTAACTAACCTAGAAGCAGAATCCAAACACTTTTTTCAAGAAGCAGGGATTCTATTTGATTTAGAAGAAACGCAAATTAACCAAATCCCAGCAAACCTCATAAAATCTGAAATGCTCTTAGATAATATTCAGGAATTTGTCAGATTTGAGGGAATGGCAACGGAAAAAATAATTGAAAGAATTTATCTGGATAGTTGCTGGATCATTCTTAAAAATAACCCGCAAAAAGTTTATCATTTGATGAGTTATAGCTCTGTTTTAAATGGATCCCTTGAAGGACCCTATTTTGAAGAGATGCTAAAAAGAGCGGAATTAAGCTAAAATTAAGCTAAAATTAAGCTAGATCAGAAAGAGATTTTTTAGGAACAAACTTTTTAAAAGCAGTAACCAAAAAATCTATTAAATCAGAATCTGAAGCATAAACTTCAGTAACCTTATCATTATCCATAAGAAAGTCTTTTACTCTCATTGCCACATCGTGAAGACTCTCAGTTAAATATAATCCTGCTAAAATTTCCCCAGAAAAGGATTTGATAATTTCCTTTCGAGCATGATTATACATTTCAGTTTCTGTAATATTTTCAGCAAGCTCGTCGCCAAATTTTTCTTGAACTTCTTCAATTGCTTGATCTTTAATGTCTTCATCTGTTGAAAAACTAACACCAAGTTCAGTGGCTAAATCCTCAATTAGATCAGTTCGGTGATCCACTGGATATTCCACCAACTCAGATTCCTGGAGATGACTTAAAAGATGATTTGATAAATGTCTAAGCGTATCAAAATTAGTTTTCATATAGTCACACCTACCCTGGTGATATTTGTATCAAATAATACAATCAATTTAAGGATAACGAATGTTGGTCTCTACTACAAGAAGATTACTCTAAAATTTTAAAAATTTTATTCTGTTTATAAAAATAGGTCCCACACCAAAGAAATAAAGAAGTGTCTCAAATAAAAGAAGAAAAATGATTGCAATTAATCCAAGAATAACTAACTGAATCATATTATGAAATGCGAAAAACGGAATATGTTGGTGCATATACCAAGCAGGAATTAAACAAATGGCAGTACTAAAGATAAGACAATTTAAATTTTTTGAAAGAAAAAAATTCCAAGGAAGATCTAAATATTTATTAAGAAAAAATAATAGTAGTAAACCATTGGTAGTGACACTCAAAGTAGTCGCCTGAGCTAGTGCCACATGACCTAAATCTCCAATAAAAATCAATGAATAAATAACATTTACCGATAGACTAACAAGGGCCGTATACATGGGGATCTTAGCTCGATCAATTGTATAAAAAATAGGAACTAGAACTTTTAATAGGCCATAGAAAGGTAAACCTAAACCATACCAAAAAAGCGCTTTTGTAGTTTGCAATGAATCATTTATTTGAAATAAACCTCTTTCATAAACGAGAACGACTAACCAGTCTGAAAAAATAGCCAGAAAAATAAAGGGAATGGCCACGAGCGCCCAGGAATAAAAAGTACTTCTTTGTAATATGTCCAAAGCTTTTGCTCTTTGATGAGATTTCCAAGCATCACTAAAATGAACTAACGTACTACTACCTAAAGCCACACTCAAAATACCCAATGGAAATGAAAATAATCGAAAGGCATAGTTTAGCCAAGAAACTGAACCCACAATGGATGAAGTGGCTAAAACAGTATTAATTAAAATATTTATTTGAGCTGCTGCAACACCCACGAGACCTGGAATTAATCTTTTTAATATTTTTTTTAAGGCAGGTGAAAAAAAGGAAGATGGTCTTGAAAAAGTAAAACCAATTTTTTTTAAAAGTGGCACCTGAATCATTAACTGTACAAATCCTCCAGCGAGTACTCCCCAGGCAAGGGCATAAATTCCATCACTTCCTCGACTCTCTAAATACGGAGTCAGAAAAAAAATAAATAAAATAGAAGCCACATTAAAAATAGCAGGAGCAAGTGCAGGTACAAAAAAGATGCGAGCTGTATTTAAAACTCCCATTAAAATGGCGGCAAGAGATACTAGAGTGAGAAAGGGTGACATGATGCGAAGTAAGCCAACAGTTAACTCAAATTTATGGGGATCAAGTTGGTATTCAGGCGCAAAAAGTAAAATGATTGAAGGTGCAAAAATAATAAAAAAAATGGTTATAAAAGTTGTTAGTAAAAGTAAAAACCAGAAACAAGTTCGAAATAATTCAGCCGCCTCATCTCTATTTCTTTTTAAGGTTTCAGTAAAAGTAGGAACAAAGGCTGAAGAAAAAGCACCCTCAGCTAATAAATCTCTTAGTAAATTAGGAATGCGATAAGCCACATTAAAAGTGTCGGTTGCTCCCGAAGCACCAAAATAAAAGGCAATTGCCTGCTCTCTGACAAGTCCGAGTATTCTACTTAAAAAAGTTGCGGTACTCATGATTAAAGTGGATTTTAATAGTGAGGAACTTTTTTTACTTTCCATTAAATACTTCTACATTCTGATATGATAAAAAGGAATTTTTATCATCATATACTCTAATGAGGTTTTATGTCCCCTATTCAAAACAGAATTCTTATTGCCGATGGCCTTAATACTGAGATTATTCAAGAATTAAAAAAACTTACACACATAAAACTTCACGATAAGTCGAAATATGGCCGTGATGAAATAATCGCTCTTGGAAACTCAATTGATATTCTCATTGTAAGATCTGCCACTAAAGTCGATGAAGAATTAATCAAACAACTTCCCCATTTAAAAATGGTTATTCGGGCAGGAGAAGGCATGGATAACATCGATAAGAATTATTGTGAGAAAAAAAATATTACAGCACTTAATACTCCTGGAGCAAATGGCAATGCTGCAGCAGAACTCGCCATTGCCCTCATGTTTAATTTAGCACGCAAAATAAATCCTGCTGACCTTAGCATGAAGCAAGGAAAGTGGGATAAAAGCAAATTTGTGGGTTGTGAAATCACCAATAAAAAAATTGGCATTATAGGTTTTGGAAAAATAGGTCAAACAATTGCCAAAAGGTTGAGTGGTTTTAATCCAGAAATTTCTTACTTTGATCCAACTAGAAATGATTCCGCTCCTAATATCAAAAAAGTTGAAACCCTAGATGAGATCTTTCAAAAATGTGATTTTATTACACTCCATTTACCCTTTATGGAATCCACGAAAAATCTCATTACAAAAAAATATTTTGAACAAATGAAACCAAGCGCCTATCTTATTAATTGCGCTCGAGGTGGCATTGTAAATGAATCAGATTTGCTATGGGCCCTTGAAAATAAAAAATTTGCAGGAGCAGCTCTCGATGTTTTTGATCAAGAACCACTACCTGAAAACTCACCACTTCGAAAATGTGAACAGCTTGTCCTTACACCCCATCTTGGTGCTAGTAGCCTAGAGGCAGAAATACGCGTTGGCTTAATGGTTTTAGAAATCATCAAGAATTCTTAAACCAGATCTTTCCAAATGAGATAAATAAAATAATCTTTTTAGATACATTTTACTTAATTTCACCAAATAATTGATCCTTACTAGAACTCATGATTTGAATAGTTTTAATTTGATTTTTGAAATCTTTGTCGCTATCCACAGGAATGCTCACTCTGAAATATTCCGATGTATATCCTTGCCAAAGACCTTGATGATTTTTATTTTCCAACAAAACAGTGGTTGTTTTTCCTATCATTGATTTTGCTTTTTGTTCCAATTTTTCCTGCCCAATTTTTTCGAGAATTTTTAATCGCTCTTTTTTTACAATTTGCGATAAGTGATTTGTCATTCTAGTTGCCGCGGTATTTTTTCTTTTTGAATAGGGAAAAAGATGAAAATGTGTAATGCTGCTATTTTCTAGAAATGTTTTTGTCTCCTCAAAATGAGTTTCAGTTTCACCAGGATAACCAACAATGATATCAGCTCCTATACTTGCTTTTGGAAAATACCCTAGAACGCGAGCAATAACTTTTTGATAATCTTCAATTAAATATTTTCTCTTCATAGAACTTAATATTTCATTAGAACCACTTTGCAGGGGGATATGAAAATGATTTTGATAAATTCCTGTTTCCTTTAAGGCCAGCAATAATTCATCGGTAAAAGTATTGGGTTCAACGGAAGACAACCGCAATCTTTGAAGACCCTTTATTTCCGCCAATTTGCGCACTAGAGTTGAAAGTTTTTCACCACTCTTAGATTCATACTCTCCAATATTTACTCCAGTTAAAACAATTTCCTTAAAGCCCTGATCTACTAATTTTTGAGCATTTAAAATTGCATCCTGAACACTAATTGTTCTAGATCTCCCTCTGGCAAAGGGTATGATGCAAAAACTACAAACATAATTGCAACCATCTTGAATTTTTAAAAATGCCCTAGTATGTCCATCACCAAGTGAAGTAGCAGCTCCCCAACAATTTTGATGGTGATCTAGTTTAGCCTCTAATTGAGAATCATCATCGAGGTATTTAAATATGTTAAATTTTTCGCTAGTTCCTAAAATATAATCCACGCCCTCAATTTTTTTAATGGCCTCGGGCTCCATTTGGGCGTAACACCCAGCCACCACAATTTTTCCTTCAGGAGAGGATTGCACGGCCTTTCTTATTAAATGGCGGGCAGAACTATCAGCGCTATCAGTAACAGTACAGGTGTTAATAAAAACCACGTCGGCGGCTTCACCAAATTCTACGGTTTCATATCCCCGGTCCATAAATTCTGAAACTATAGAACCAGTTTCAGAAAAATTTAATCGACAACCCATGGTGTGAAAGGAAACTTTTTTTTTCACAGTCTCAATATTGTTTTGTTCTAAAATATTTTCACTCATAATTTATCTTTGATAACATGAGTTAACAAAAAATACATTGACTTTCTCGCCCCAGAGAAACTACATTAATTTTCTACCTTAATGAAACGGTCTCGTAGCTCAGTTGGTTAGAGCACATCACTTTTAATGATGGGGTCGTGCGTTCAAGTCGCACCGGGATCACCATTTGTTGCATTAGGGTTTGATTTGATATGAAATTTAGTATTAAATATTTTTGAAATGATTTTGCTCCCATCGTCTAGCCCGGTCTAGGACATCGCCTTTTCACGGCGGTAACAGGGGTTCGAATCCCCTTGGGAGTACCAAATTTCTACATTGATGATTTATAAAAAAGCCTCTGAAATTCAGGGGCTTTTTTTATTTACACAAATCTTGAATGACTTAACATCTTAACAATGGCCCCGTTCCCCATTTGTTACCCATTTCGGCCAGTAAACTCCCCATTTTTATTTAGCAAGTCTTAAAAAAGTAGAAAGAATACCAAATTTAAAAAATAAACTTCACTTATGAAGACAATGGGAAATAACTGAGTCTTGCTACTGCAAGATTCAGGCTGAGGTCCAAAGTCTGACACCAGTGAAGGTTATTTTATAGAATTGGTATAACCACCTCCAATATTTGGCAGTTGATATTTAATTCATTTCTTTAAGTCCTTAAAATTTTATTAAATTAGATTTACTACTAAAATTCTATAACACCATTTTTTCTTCCCTAATTAAGGTGGGTTAAATTAAATCCTTTAAAAGTCATCATTCTTCCATTCGTTTTTACATTGCAATCTTGCAATGTCGAAAATTTAACAAATGGACTTTTAAAAAATACTGAAGAAATAAATGATGAAAATAAACCTTGTCCCATGAGACCAAACTCAAACATTTTTACAACGACAATTGAATTAAACGAAAAAATTCACGAAGTAGCGAAGGATCAAAATATTCATCTAAATGAAAAATATCAAAGTGATTTTGTATCAGTAGTGAAAATGGTAATATCTCCGGAAATTTAATCTTTTATAAAATTAACAAATTAACTCAGGAAAAAATAAAAATTTTTACATTAAAATCTAGTGAACTTATTTTTGAAATTAAGACTGCATCTAATGATTGTCCTATATTAGATAGTGAAATTATTTTGAAAGATTACAATGGAATTGAGTAGGCACTTCATATTTTTTCATGGTAGGGAATGCCGGGCTCGAACCGACGACATCCACCTTGTAAGGGTGGCGCTCTACCAACTGAGCTAATTCCCTGAAAAAAATTTGAAGTAAGTGCTAATCTATGAGAATCAAAATCCCTTGTCAAAATAAATCATCTTCCATTTTTTTTAACTTCTCTCCCCAGGCCTTCAATTCCAGATCATGATGAGAGGCAAAAAAATGGAGTGCTTCGCTGGTTTTTCCCCAGGTTAAATGGGGAAACTGCTGAACTAAATTGTCCCAAAAAGTTGCCCATGTTTTCCAAGATTTTTTTTTCACCTTCGTTCTTTGGCGTAAAAATAACCAAAGATAGAGCAATGAAAAAAAAATAAGGGCAAGTATTCCGCCAAGCTGGTAAAACTCTGCAATATTAAGACCTAATTTTAAGGCCCACTCTTCCTGCCAAGTTTTATTAAAATTTTCTAACCAAAAATAAAATTGAGCGTTAATACTTTCAAACCACATTTGAGCATTTCGTACTATTTGAAACTGACGAAAAAAAGAATTCTTAAACCCCTGTGCTTCCATGGGAGCTTCTAAAAAACTATTTTGATTGAGTCGTCCAGCTTGTATCCATAGAGTTGGGTCCACTCTTAGCCATTGATGTTCATTAAAAACTTCTAACCATATATGTGTATAGTTTTGTGTCACTCGATAAAAATTTCCCATGACATTATACTCTGCTCCCAAATAACCAACAACAACTCGAGTTGGGTAACCAAGCGATCTTAAAATCAAGGCAACGCTTGAAGCATAGTGATAAAAATGTCCTTCCCTATTTTTGATGAAATCTTGAAAACTAAAAGAACTTTTGGGATTTAATTGATAAACAAAACGTTGTTCACGAAAATATTTTCTTATCTTATCTACCACTAAGCTTACATTACTTGCCTTAAATTGAGTATTAATGAATCTCTGATCATTTTCAGGGAGAAAATGTTTAGTTAACTCTCTTTGGATAACCTTAGTCAAATCGATTGATTCCAATTGATTCATATTATTAAAAGATAATACTTCATAGGAATTTGCTTTGGGGTTTTGTGAAGAAAAATGAATGGGATAATCTAACCCGATTTTTTGTTTTTGTGGATATTCGATAAGTATCTGCTGATGAATTTCTTCATTGGTATTTTTTTTAGAACCTTGGAATTCGCTTGGGGCAATTGGTAATTTATTCATCCAGTTCCAGCCATCGGTATCAATGATCACATGACTACGCCAATAAAAAGAATTCACTTTTTTAGGATATATCCAGGCAATAAATCCAGCTTCCTTGCTTGTTAGTAAGGTCTGATTAGTAGAAAAATCTAATTTGTCTGGCAATGAAATTTGATTCAATTCTTCAAGGCTTTTATCCTTGGTATTTAGGGAAATAAATGGAGCATACCATCTTGGAAAAAAAATAAATAAAACGAAAAAAAGTGGAATAGAAAACAATAAACTTTTTAAACCACTTTTTAAGTGAAATTTTGAGTAATTTATTTTTAATAATGTATAACTTAATAGTGCAAAGCTAACTAAAACAAAAATAAAATAAGTGAGAGTTTTTTGAAAAAGACATCCTGCAATTAAAATTAAAATAAAACAAAAATAGATTATAAAATAATCTCGTTTTTCCTGCCGCTCCTGCATTTTTAAAGAAACGATCCCTATTAATAAATTTATGGCAGCTTCAGGGTGCACTTTAAATCCAAAGGCATTTATATATCCAACATTAACGATAAGAAAAAAAAGAAAATACCAAAATCGATTATAATCTGCAGTTGTTCGAAAGACTAAAATAAGTAGTGAGAAGAGAAATACCAATATTGTAACAAGAGTTAATATATCTTTTAATAGAAAAAGAATTAAAATTCCAATAATAGAGCAACAAATAAGATAATTTAGTTGCATGACCTTTTTTCCATCCATCAAATACATAATTCCCTCATATACTTTTGATAATCTTGGGGTGATTTAAATGGACCTAAAGTAACACCGTCCCTTTTGATCATCCATGGAATGGCAAGTTGATAGGATTTTTCAAGCAAATAAGACTGATGAGAACGTTCTAATTCTGATAAATGATTTTTCCTTTCAAAAATAAGTGGCTGAATCATTTCACGCGACTGCGCTATTTCCACTAATTGGTTATTTCGAGACCACCTTTTCCAATCAATTTTATTATTCATTATTAATTCAGTAATAGGTTTAATTTGGTCAAAATCGGTATATTGATTAGGACTAGGAACAAATAAAGTATTTAATCCGTGAATTTTTTTTTCAGGATAAGTATAAATAAAAAAATCCACGTCAAAATATTTCCAAGAATGATAAAGATTCATTCCTCCTTCGATTAATACTTTTATTTTTTTTATGTGATATCGTCCCCTCTTCTCCAATCGAATTGACTGGGCATCATCACTTTTATAGGCAAAATAATTGTCATCATAAAAAAGTATTTCTTTAATATTTTCAAAAGAATGATGAATCATTTGGTTTTCTCTATTAAAACCATCCTCCACCCAAATAAAATCACATTTTAATTCTTTTCCTAAAAAATGTGCTGAGATTGCCCACCAACAAAGTGAAATAAAAATGAAAAAGGAAAATAGAAGAATTAAATTATTGCCATAACCCAGGGCCATGAGAAGAGAAATAATCCAAACACCTATATAGTAACGTCCCAAATTATTGGGAGATAAATACACCACATTGGGTTTCCGTAATGTATTTTTAAAGTTTCTTATCCAGGAAAAATTTATTTTTTTAATTTTTTCAACCATTGAGTCGCTTGGGTTTGTTCTAATTGAAGCGTATATCCTCTATTCTGATAAAGTCGATGTCCAAAACAATAGGGAAATAAAGTGACCACATCTTCTGGTAAAACTTGTTTTCGATTAGATAAAAATGCATAGGCTTGAATGGCCAGGATAAAATCAAGTCCAGCCCTTGAACTAAGTGGTGTCACTTCTGGATCCTGGCGTGAGGCTTGTAAAAAATCCACAATCCATTCCTTTATCGACTGAGGAATTTGCACTTTAAGTGTTTCTTCTTTTAATTCCTTTAAAGTTTCCTTTGTGTAAGTTGATTGAAATTTTTTAATATCCTCGTGCTGAGATCCCATATTAAGTAAATCTAATTCGTCACTTGAACTAAGATCAGTCATTTTAAATTTTAATAAAAATCGATCTAGTTGAGATTCTGGCAGTGCAGCTGTACCTACTTGTTCTCTGGGATTTTGCGTAGCAAAAACACAGAATAGTGGAGACAATTCAAAGGTTTTATCTTCCACTGAAACCTGTCTTTCCTCCATGGCCTGGAGGAGGGCACTTTGAGTCCGAGAAGAACCGCGATTAATTTCATCAGTTAATAAAATTTCAGCAAAAAGTGGGCCTTCTTTAAAAATAAATTGTCCATTTGTTCTATCGTAATAATTAAATCCGATGATATCAGATGGCATTAGATCATTGGTAAATTGGATTCTTCTAAAATCAAGTTGAAATAATTTACCAATATATTTTACGAGTAAAGTTTTACCCTTACCCGGGCCATCTTCGATAAGCACATGTTTGCCGGCAAGTAGCGCAGTTAAACTTAATTTTAATTGTTCTCCATTTCCCTTAAGAAATTGAGCTCCACTTTCAATAATTTTTTGTGCATCAACCACATATTGCCTTTTTATAATATTTAACTTTCCCAATGTTTTGATCGAAATTGAATCATGAGTAATCCAGGAATAGCAGCAAGGGTACAAACAATGAAAAACCCGCTCCATCCTAAGGGCTCAGCAATAAATCCAGCAGTCGCAGGAATAATCGTTCGCGGTATTCCCATAAAACTTGAAAGCAGGGCAAATTGGGTGGCACTAAATTTTTTATCACACAATTTTAACATAAATGCTGCGAAGGCCGCTGTCCCCATACCAGCTGTTAAATTTTCAAATCCAACAACAATACCTAGGGCAAAAATACTCACACCTGTTTTTGTCAGTAATGCAAATAACAATGTGGAGAAGGCCTGCAATATTCCAAAAAACATTAAACATTTTCTAATATTATATTTGATGAGTAGTGTTCCACCTAAAAATCCACCGGCGAACATGGCCCAAAAACCAATCATTTTCCCAACCCAACCAATTTCAGTTTTGCTATAGCCCATTTCTAAATAAAAGGGTGTCACTAAATTTCCCGCTAAATTATCACCCAATTTATATAGTAATATAAAAAACAAAATTTCAAAGGCACCAGGTCTCATTAAATAATTTACAAAGGGTTTGATCACAGCATCTTTTAGTGATTTGGGGGCTGCTATTTCCTTGTCATTATTTGGCGCAAGCATTGTTCCAATCATTCCAAGAGCGGTTAAGATGGCCATCAAAGTAAAAACAAAGCCCCAAGAATAGCTATCAGCTAATGTTAAACCTAAAACTGTTGCTAAAAAACGAAATCCCACTAGATAACTATTTGTCGCAACAGCTGAACCAAAACCCAGTTCCTCATCACTTAAAACATCTCTTCTAAAAGCATCAATGACTATGTCGTGAGTGGCTCCAAAAAAGGAAATGATCGTGGCCATGATCATAATAATAGTAATGTCATCTTTAGGATTAAAATTTCCTAATAGAATAATGCTAATGAGCATTCCAATTTGCGCCACTAACATCCATCCCTTTCTTCTACCTAAAAAAGGCAATGTGTATCTATCTAAAAAAGGCGACCATAAAAATTTACAGGAATAGGGTAATTGTACAAGACTTGCAAGACCTATGGTTTGAAGATCAATGCCGCTATCTTTCATCCATGTTTGAAATAATGTCATCACTACGCCAAGTGGAATCCCTGAAGCAAAACCTAAAAACATAATGGAGAGCATTTTGCGACTTAGAATTTTTTTCATGAAAATCATCCTATAAATTTTTCTAGTATTGATAGGATAAAAGGAAGAACAATGCTTTGTTTAGTAAAAAACAAAGCATTGCAAAAAGATAATACTTATTAAGAATTAATTAGCAACTTGAGCTTTTCTTTCAGATCCATCTATTATAGTAAGCTTTGGACTCTTCACTGCATCCATAAAGGTATCTGGCTTCTTTAAGTCCAGTGCAATTCTTAAAACTTCTTCACAGGTTGAAACCGCGTGAATAGTAATGCCGCTTTTAATTTCATCAGGAATTTTAATGAGATCTTTTTTATTTTTTTCAGGAATTATCACAGTAGTTATTCCCGACTGTTTTGCAGCGAGAATTTTTTCCTTTAAACCACCAATCGGTAAAACTCTTCCTCGTAATGTCACTTCACCTGTCATGGCCACAGATTGTTTTACAGCAATTCCTGTCACTGCTGAAGTAAGTGCAGTGGCCAATGTGATACCTGCACTTGGGCCATCCTTTGGTGTAGCTCCTTCAGGAACATGAATGTGAATATCATTTTTTGCATACCATTCATAAGCTATCCCAAGTCGAGCACTTAGTGATCTCACATAACTTAAGGCAGTGCGAGCAGATTCCTGCATGACTTCACCCAGTTTTCCTGTGACTTCAATTTTTCCAGTTCCTGGAATAGTAACAACCTCTACATTTAAAACATCTCCACCCACCGAGGTCCAAGCAAGCCCGTTAACAAGCCCCACTTGAGGAGTTTCAGTTTCAATTTCTGAACGATCAATTTTTGTAGGTCCCAAATATTTTTCTAAATTTGTTTCATTAATCACAAACTTTTTCGTTTGCTGTTTTGCCTTTAACTCCACCACTTCAACCGCAATTTTTCGGCAAAGAGAGTTCATCACTCTTTCTAATTCTCTCACTCCAGCTTCTCTAGTGTACTGACGAATGATTTTCATGATTGCCTTATCGCCAATTTGCAATTTTTGATTTTCAACGCCATTAGCTTTCATGGCCTTATCCACTAAATAATTTTTTGCAATCATTTGTTTTTCGTTTGGCGTATATCCAGCGATCTGAATAATTTCCATTCTGTCTCTAAGTGGTCCTGGAATACTTCCCAAATCATTTGCTGTCATAATGAACATAACTTTTGATAAATCATATTCAATTTCAATATAGTGATCGCTAAAATTTTTATTTTGTTCAGGATCAAGAACTTCTAACATGGCTGAACTTGGATCCCCTCTAAAATCGCTGCTCATTTTATCAATTTCATCTAGTAGTACGACGGGATTACTAGAACCTGCTTTTTTTAATGCTTGAATAATTTTTCCAGGAAGAGCCCCCACATATGTTCTTCGATGCCCGCGAATTTCTGCTTCATCTCTAACGCCACCAAGAGAAATGCGCACAAATTTTCTATTTAAGGAATTAGCGAGAGATTTTGCAATGGAAGTTTTTCCCACTCCTGGAGGACCTGCAAGACAAAGAATTGTTCCCTTAGCACTATCTTGAACAAGGGATCTCACCACTAGATATTCTAAAATTCTTTCTTTTACATCCTGAAGACCAAAGTGTTCGTCTTCAAGAATTTTTTTTGCGTTTGCAATATTGTTGTCGTCTTGAGTGTATTCTTCCCAGGGAAGACTTATCATCCAATCAATATAATTTCTCACCACTGAAGATTCTGCTGACATGGGAGACATGGACTTTAAGCGACGAATTTCTTTTATCGCTCGTTCTTTTGCTTCTTTTGGCATTAATTTTTTTGCAAGCTTATCTTCCATCTCTTGAATTTCGCTCTTACCATCTTCGCGATTTCCAAGTTCCTTTTGAATGGCATTCATTTGCTCATTCAAATAATATTCTTTTTGTGATTTCTCCATTTGAGATTTCACTCGAGAACGTATTCGTTTTTCCACATTAATAATTTCAATTTCTCCTTGCATTTTTCCAAGAAGAAGTTGCAATCTTTCTTCCACATTTACTGCTGCTAAAATTTCTTGTTTTTCGTGAATCTTCATAGATAAATGCGCCACAATCACGTCAGCAAGTCTCGATCCATCGTTAATGGAAGAAATACTCATGAGTAATTCTGGAGGAATTCTTTTATTAATTTTTACATATTGTTCAAAAACAAATTTTAAAGAACGAATAACAGCTTCTAATTCAACTTGATTTTTTATTTCATCCTGAAGTTCAGTTACCTCAGCAAGATGCCCTCTATCGGTGCTTTTTAAATCTTTAAGGCCTGCTCTATATTTTCCTTCGATGAGAACTTTCACTGTATTATCAGGAAGTCTTAACATCTGAATGATATTAACTACCACACCTACTTCGTAGAGATCACTCAGTTCAGGATTTAATACGCTTGCATCTTTTTGTGTGACTAAAAATAGTTCGTTGTCATATTTTACAGCTTCCTCGAGAGCAGCTATGGATTTATCTCTTCCTACAAAAAGAGGTACAACCATGTGAGGAAAAATAATGACATCACGAAGAGGAAGAAGTGGAAATTTTTTGGCCTTCGTGGTCCGTTCTGACATAGCACCTCCTGCGCTGAATTATTCTGAATGTTAAGTTTCTTCACAATCGAAGAGTACTTACTGTTCTCTTCGTCTTAATTTAATTTTCTCTGAAATTTGTATTTGGGTCAAAAAAAAAGCTTAGGCCAATTTTTCCTAAGCTTTTTTTATAGAGTATTTGAAGGATAGTAAGAAAAAGTTATAGAGTCCTGATGGATTTATTTACAAAACTAAGATGCATTATCAATTGATTTTTTGACACCACTACTAGACCCAGTTGCTCCACTCTTCGGTGCTTTTCTTGTTCCTTCGATTAATCTTGGCGTTTCCATTCCAAGCACAGTGTCCTTAGTCACAATAATTTTTGCCACTTTTTCATTGGTGGGAACTTCATACATCACATCGAGCATAATTTGTTCAATGATAGCGCGAAGACCCCTTGCGCCCGTTTTTTTCTTCATGGCGGTTTTTGCAATTTCAAGTAGTGCATCGGGTTCAAACTCTAATTCAATGCCATCAAATTCCATGAGTCTTTGATATTGTTTTACTAATGCATTTTTTGGTTCCACAAGAATTTTTACTAGAGCATGCTCGTCAAGTTCTTCCAAACTAACGGTAACTGGTAGTCTTCCAATAAATTCTGGAATTAATCCAAATCGCCCCAAATCTTCAGGCTCAATTCCGCCCTTCATTTGGGTGGCAGTTTTTTCATTTTTTGTAGAATGATCTTTAATTAATCCAACTGCTCTTTTATTCATGCGCGATTCAACAATTTTATCTAGGCCCACGAAAGCTCCCGCACAGATAAATAAAATATTGGTGGTATCAACCTGTAAAAATTCCTGCTGTGGATGTTTTCTTCCACCCTTTGGCGGAACACTCGCCACAGTTCCTTCGATGAGTTTTAAAAGTGCTTGCTGTACACCTTCACCAGAAACGTCTCTAGTTATCGATGGATTTTCAGATTTTCGGGCAATCTTATCCACCTCATCCACATAGACAATTCCCCGTTGAGCTCTCTCAATATCAAAATCACAATTTTGTAATAATCGAAGAATAATATTTTCCACGTCTTCACCCACATAACCAGCCTCAGTGAGAGTGGTTGCATCGGCAATGGCAAAGGGAACATTTAAAAATTTTGCAAGTGATTGTGCAATGAGAGTTTTACCACTACCAGTGGGACCTGCTAGTAATATATTAGATTTTGTTAATTCAACATCGTCTTTTGATCCTGTCCTTGAAAGAATTCTTTTATAGTGATTATGAACAGCAACAGAAATAATTTTTTTTGCACGTTCCTGCCCAATTACGTAATGATCAAGGTGATTTTTTATTTCCTGAGGACGTGGGACTCCTTCAATTGGACCAGAACTTGAAGACCTAATTTTATCCTCAGTAATAATATCATTACAAAGCTCAATACATTCATCACATATATAAACCCCGGGGCCAGCTATTAATTTCTTTACTTCTCTTTGAGATTTATTACAAAAACTGCAATTTAAACTTCCTAGCCCCGCAGATTTTTTAGTCATTTTTTTATTCCTTTCCGGTTTTAAATCTTTTCAACATTCAATTCTTCATTCGAGAATGCATCACCATGCAAAAGCTTAAATCTTTAATTGCTTAAATTTTTTGTTCTAAGTTGCACTTATTTTTCCTTTCGGCAAAATTATGTGATCAATTAAGCCAAATTGTTTGGCCATCTCTGGACTTAAATAATTGTCCCTATCACACGCTTTTTCAATCTCTTGATAGGACTTTCCTGTGTGTTTTACGTAAATATTATTTAACTGTTTTTTTAGATCAAGTATTTCCTTGGCCTGAATCTCAATATCAGTTGCCTGACCACGCGCGCCACCAAGGGGTTGATGAATCATAATTCTACTGTGTGGGAGGGCGTTTCGATGTCCTGCATGCCCAGCTTGAAGTAAAAGGGAACCCATGGAAGCCGCAATTCCCACGCAGTAAGTATAAACAGGACAAGTAATATGTTGCATCACATCGTAAATCCCAAGACCCGCATAAACACTACCACCTGGGCTATTAATATAAAAATGAATGGGAGCAGAGGCATCGGATTGCTCGAGAAAAAGCATTTGGGCCACGAGGAGATTGGCGACAACATCATTAACTTCAGTTCCTAGAAAAATAATTCTATCAAGGAGTAATCTTGAATAAATGTCGTATTGCCTTTCTCCTCTAGCTGTTTGCTCAATCACGATGGGATTAGGAATATAACTCATGGGAGAAAGTGACATAATGAACTCCTTAGGGGTGTGAAAGTAAGTGAAGTGATATTCATCTTATTTTAACTTAAGATAGTGGTAAAAAATAAGTAGGCAAGCAATGAACCCTAAAAATATATTGAAGACAATCGACTAAACCACTCCACTATCCCCTGGATAAAATTGATTAACTAGAAATTCACAGCTATAACTAATCAATCATCTCTAAACATAATAACCGCAATATCCATTAGGAGGATTCATGTCTAGATTAGTTGGAAACAAAGCACCTTTTTTTGAAGAAAATGCTCTAGTAAACGGCGAGCAAAAAAAAATCTCTCTAAATGATTACAGTAATAAGTGGAAAATTTTATTTTTCTACCCATTAGATTTTACATTTGTTTGCCCTACAGAAATTAATGCATTTTCTGATGCCGCTGATAAATTTAAAGCAATTAACTGTAACATCGTTGCTTGTTCAGTTGATTCATTTTTTTCTCACCTTGCTTGGACAAAACAAACAAGAGCTGAAGGCGGATTAGGCGAAGTAAATTTTCCAATCATCGCTGATTTAAATAAAAACGTGGCACGCGCCTACGAAGTACTTAATGAAGGTGGAGTTGCTCTTCGCGGTCTTTTCATCATTGATGACAAAGATGTAATACAACACGCAACAATCAATAATCTTTCAGTTGGAAGAAATGTTGATGAAGCATTAAGACTTGTAACAGCTTACCAACATACAGCGAAAGTTGGAGAAGTCTGTCCAGCAAACTGGAAGAAGGGCGACGATACAATGAAGCCTGATACAAAGGGATCGAAGGATTGGTTTAAGAAACATAACTAATTTGTAATATCAAAAAAAAGAGCCCTAATTTTAGGGCTCGTTTTTTACATTAAAATTATTATTCAAACTTACTTTTCAATTGGAGTAAATTTTAGTTCCTTTTCAGAAGGTTCATTACTCTGAACCTTAACCCCAGGAATTTTTAAAGAACCTGTAGTATCTGCAGCGACTTTGCAACAATCTCCCTCAGGTATCCTACAATCACTTCTATAACAAACAATTTGTTTCTTACCACAAGTTACCTTTTTCCAACAGCCTGCTCCTGCAAAAGAACTAACTGAGAAGCCCAAAATAAAACTACCTAATAAAAATTTTGAAATTAATTTCAAAACAACCTCCTGGTCAAACTATAGTCCAAATAAAATTGAACTATTTTGTTAATATTCTAATTTATATTCGATCATTTAATAAATGATCCCAATACATATCGTCATTTTAACATTTAAATTTAAAAAAAAATAAAGTTTGGGAAAATTCAACCACTTATATACTCCACAAATGTTCGTGTGCTTCTAAATTTGCCAACTATTATACTCAAATCTAAATTAGAACATGATTACATCTAAAAATTAGACCGATGTAATATATCAAAGCAATAGGATATTCTTCTAAAGTTGAAGTTCCTTTCTTCGGTGGCAATCGCTAAAAGATGAAACAACTTTTGCATATCTAATTTGTTCATCACAAAAGCATATCTATATTTATACAGATATGCTTTTTAAAATTATTACTATTTTTTCTTCAAAATATAAGGTTTAACTGTATAACCTTTATCTCCAGATTCTAAAATTACTTTTCCTGTACCAGAATATCTACAGATACAACCTTTGTGCTTCCCATCACCATATTTTTTAAATTCTTCTTCAGTCCTTTGCTCATAACGACCTTTTGCATCTCCACCACAAGGATCACCCAATATTTGACATGAAGAGACAGCATAAATCGATTGAATCTCAAAAAAACAAAAAACAAAAAACAAAAAACAAAAATTTTTTACTGGTACTTTATCATGAGTATTCCCAGTTGTAATTTTTGCATTAAGAATTTCACCTTTCTCATTCACAACGATATGTAGTTTTAATACGAAAAACCAGCCCATATTGCTTTTTCCGCGCTTAGCAATTCCCTGAAATACTTTATTTCTATTAATTCTTTTACTACTTCAAACAGCGATTGATGTTGAGTCTATGAAACTAATCCCAGTACATTGAACAAAATTATTTTTAAGAAAATGAGTTAAGGGAATTAAACAATATGGCATCCATTCTACAAACCTTGAATAACTAAGAAGTTTTGGAAAATCATTTTTGTGATTTTTCATTAAATAATAATAAAAAACTTTAAAATTTTTAAAACCAGAGCTGTGATAAAGAACAAGAATTGTCATTAATTCACTCAATGCCATTCTAGGTTTAAACCCACGACAGGATTTTTTTGAAATAAGTAAGAAATTATTATTTGGATTTTTGTTTAAGGCCTTGACGTAATCATCAATATCGCAAAATAATTCTAGTAACTTCACTTTTACCCCGATGTTTTGTTGTAGCAAATTAATCATGAGGTAAAAGAAAGGGGGCCGTGAAGGCCCCTTTCTTTATATTTCTAAATTCTTACAAATAAATCCGAATTGAGGATGATTTATTACAATTCTAATATATAAAAGTGCAAAATTAATAAAAAATATTTTAATCCCATCACTACTAAGATTATTTTAAGTTATTTTCCGAATATTGTTAAAATATAATCATTCAAATGATTTATTACTTTTTTCTTTTTTCTTAAATACACCAGGATTGACAGTAATAGATTTTGCAATACAATCAGGCTCAATGTTAGGTTGATTATCTCTCCAATTACATCCATTATTACTACAACTACTTTTTGATAAACACCTACTACATTCTGGCCCTATGCTTCCAGTATAGCACCCGTTAGCAGCAAAAGAATTTACTAAAAAGCTTAAAAAAAATAAACAACCTAAAAACAATCTTGAAATTTTATTCAAATGAAACTCCTATTCAAATCTTTTTAATGAAAATTCATCATTCCTATTAAATTATACTTTCATTTTTTAGCAATAGCTAAGTGTGCATTTTTTACCCGGTGGGCGATTCTTGGCTTCACATTTTTACTTGAATTTACTAAACAGGATAATAAGTTCCTGATTGGGATTATTGAACTTGATGGAAATGGGTTTTTCTTTTATAACAACTTTGCCGACCCCGAAAGCGGGGAACTGGGATCATTTTTATGAATTATGACGACGTAGAAAAGGCAACTAAAATGGATTCTTTATTCCACCTAGAAGTTGATCAATTTGATGGCGAAGATAATGACCCAGGAAAAGTTTTCTCCTTTGAGAAGATGAAAAATAATAAAAATTTTCTGGAAAATATCACCCATTACAAAAGCTACATACAAATGCTTACGACCCTGGAAACTCAACAGGAAATTGACTACCAACTCTCCCAGATCAATCTGGAAATTTACGATAGATTACATTTTTGTAAAATTGATTCCATTATTTCTATTCTAGAAAATAAGAGCACGCCTGAAGCAGCCCATTTAATTCGCAAAATTCGCAATGAAATTTACCAGAGGGTGAAAGATTTTTATCAGGTCTAAGCTTTAGCTGTTTTTTTCCAAATAGTTTTTGGTATCATTCGTTGTTCTTTGCAACTCCTTAAAAAATCGTTCACTAATGACTGATAGGGAGTATTGGTTTGATTACTTAATTTCTTAAAATACTCGATGATGTCTGTGTCTAATCGAATAGTAACACTTTTTTTAAGCTTATTAATGTAGGGATTATTCACAAGTTTCATTTTCTTTAAATCATATTCTTTACGCATAATGACTCCTATAGATCTTCGAAATCACGTTTTTCTTTCTTGGAAAATTTACGAGCACTGATAATTCGAAATTTTTCTGACTATGGCCGATGAGAATAAAACGGTCCTCTTCTTATGAATGATCAGGATCTAGTGCCGTCTTTGCGAAAGGGTCATAAAAAGCTGTAACGGCTTCTTCGAAGGAAACATGATGTTTCTGTAAATTTATTTTTTGCTTTTTTGGGATCCCATACAAAGTCCATAACTTATTATACATACATTATATGTACAAAAAAACTGCAAATTTTCACCAATCATGTAATATGGAAAGCTATGTGGCTGCACTTCACCCAATTTTGTTGAAGAACCAAAACCTCTATCAAATCTAATATTATCTTAATTTAAATCTAGCACTGTCTTAAGGCAGAAATTAACTTGATTCATATCTTTTAGTGGAAGCTTTATAAGTCGTCTCGACAAAAAAGATTTCTCGATTGTAAAAATAGAAGCACATCGAATTATGGTTGGCTTTTTTAAAGTGATAATGACATCTTCAGAAGGGTTTATAAGTTTGTCGGAACCATTTGCTCTTTGCAGTGAAGTTAGCTTGAGAACATTGATATCTAAAAGTCGAACGGCCTGATTCCGAAAATTATTGCTGATAATCAACAAAGGTCGCGGTTTTTTTTCTGGATCATTGGGCCAAACTCCTAACCAGATTTCTCCCCGAAGCATTAGAAGAAATCCTCGGTTTCATCTTCAACTTCGAAAGCTTTTGCTGACATCATCATCGTAGTAGAAAGGCCGACTTTGTTTTTTTTAGGTTGTTTTTCTTGAGCAATCAATTCATTAAAACGTGAGTAGTCTTGCTCAACTTTCATCTGATTTTCTAAAGTTAAGCCTTTTAAAATTAATTCATTAATTCGACTGCTAAACTGCCCCTTAGGGATACTCTCGATTATACTTTCTACTTCTTCACTTGGATAAAATGCTTTTTTGAGACTCATACTAAAACTCCATATAGTTTTATGATACTACATGTCGACATTTTTGTAAATAAAATTAGAGATACAATAGTATCTTTACAAGGGAACAAAAAAGGGGACATTTCTATCCCCCAGCTAGCTCATTTGACACTATCATAACAGTGTTAGCATAATGTAATGATATGGCTCAAAGGGAATTTGTAGAATGGTTATTATTTTGGATTTTAGAGACCTCCCATTTTGAGTTTGAAAGAGACAGTCGAGTTCGTCTTATACCAATTATAGAAAATAATCTTCACTTAGGAAGACTCGGGATTCGATCGAGACTTGCTCCTGTAAGTCGCAGGGAAGTGAGACCGAAGTCTGACACCAGTGAAGGTTATTTTATAGAATTGGTATTATTAGTGCCAGACTAGCATCCAAAAAAGAAAGGACACAGTATGAAGAAATCCTACGCAAAACGACTACCAGAATATGATCAAGAATTTGAAATTGATGCTAAAAAAATTTTAGCGGCCATGAAACGCTTTAAAGAATCACCAAAGAAACCAACTAGCGTAGCTCTTGATGAAACAACTATTCAAGAATTAAAGGCCGTAGCTGAGACCCAGGGTATTCCCTATCAAGTTTTAATTCGAGTTTTTATTTTAGATGGACTAGATCGCTTAAAAAAAGCAGCTTAAATGTGTAATCCATTAGGACTACACATTTAAGTATAAAATTATAATTTTTTACTGGCGATCTCAGATAGTGGTGATCGCTCCCCGACCTTTAGGACCGCGTGACTCACAATTTCTTCGTCCTTTAATCGATCGATACAGTAAGCAAGACCGTTATTAATTGAATCCAAATATGGACTATCAATCTGCTCACAATCTCCCGTAAGAACAATTTTTGTTCCCTCACCGGCGCGAGTAATAATGGTTTTTACTTCGTGGGGAGAAAGGTTCTGTGCTTCATCCACAATCATATATTGAGATGGAAGAGAGCGCCCTCTGATATAGGTCAGTGGTTCAACGTGTAAAATTCCCTGATTAATGAGTTCTTCCCAGGACTGGGAAGCCGCTCCAGGAGCGCTGTGCTCACCTTTTTTATTTCCAAAAAGAAAATCAATATTATCAAAAATGGGCTGCATCCAAGGACCTAGTTTCTCATTCACATCCCCTGGTAAAAATCCTAAATCTCGCCCCATGGGGATAATGGGTCTAGACACAAGAACACGAGTATAAATTTGGCGATTAATACAAGTTTCTAGTGCTGCAGCAATGGCAAGAAGAGTTTTTCCCGTTCCTGCTTTTCCCACAAGACACACAAGAGCAATGTCCTCATTGAGAAGAGCATCTAGAGCAAATTGTTGCTCAATATTTCGAGGATAAATTCCCCAGATACCATCGCGCTTTTTTATAAGTGGAACAATACCTCCAGCTTTTTTACTATAGCGCCCAAGTTTTTTTACTTGAGGATTAATCGCTGATTTAAGGTGGACATATTCATTGGGTAAAATATCTTGGAGTGTCGGTAAATCAGAAAGGGGAATGAGTTTTTCTTCGTCAAATTTTAAAAGAAGATTTTCAGAGGCCACAAGTTCGCGTTGTCCTGTGTAGAGTTCTTCGAAAGTGAGATCACTAGTTTCATAATCTTCAGAGATAATTTCAAGAGCATCGGCCTTTAAACGAAGGTTAATATCTTTAGTGATAAACGTAATTTGAAGGCCACGTTTTTTTAAAGCAAGGCAAGTAAGTAAAATGGAATGATCATTAATTTGGCGATCCATTCCCGAAACTTCATCAATTTCACTATTTGTTATAGCAGTAATTTGTAATGTACCGCCGTTATCAAGTTTTACACCTGTTGCAAGTGAACCACGAGTACGAAGGTCATCTACAATTCGAGCAAACTGTCTGGAATTTCTCCCATTTTCATTTTGATCTTTTTTAAATTTGTCTAATTCTTCAATAACCACAAAAGGAATAAAGATGGTGTGACCTGGAAATTTAAAAATGGATTGAGGGTCAAAAAGTAGAACGTTAGTGTCGAGTACAAAAGTCTTCTTCAGCGATCCTTGCATAGTACTTACTCCTTCGTGAAAAAAATCTTTCCAGCTTAGAAAGACGTCATTCATTTATTCTAGAGAGCAAGTTATAGACCATCAAATGAAAAATCCAAAAGACTCAAATAGATCATGGCCCTTTTTTCATTTATCGGATTTTCTGGATCTCCCACGTTAGTGTGATAGAATCCGCCGATTAATTTGGCCACAAAGATATTCACACTGGCACCGTAGCTTAGTCCTGCACTGGTACTGCCTGCTAAGAGTGAAAAAAGTGGGGTGCCCACTTCTGCACCTAAATGATAAATTTGATTATAGGGCAAAGCTCTATTAAGAGGAGATAGATCTGCACTGAGCGCCAAATGAACAAGGGGAAGTTGAAATTTCCAACTCATTCCCCAATTAACGGTCATGGGTTGCTCTGGCAGGGTTTTTCCCTCAGGGGCCTTAAATTTTGTATATATATCAAGGGCAGAAATCCCAGTACTAACTTCCATTGGGCCTTTTGCGCAGGAATATTCAAAACCTAAATCAAACCCCCAGGTTTTATCAGTAGTTGCACCCAGATCCCTTAAAACATCAGCAAATTTTGCATCATCTTTTATGGCATTAAGGATGCGGGTTCCCACTAGTGGAAAACGATCATCAATTCCTGTTCTTTTAATATATTTTGCACTGGCGCCCATAGTTGTTCCACCACAACTATCCTTTGAAAGAGGAAATCCAGCTCCAAAAATAAATCCATTATCGTACCTGTAATTTAAATCGAGGACGGGATGGGCGCGATTAGTAACAATTGCATTAATATCCACATTAAAAAGTAGGGAAAAGGCAAAATTCACAAATTTTATATTGGGAACAGAACCCACCTGAGCATGAATGGGGAAATTCAGTAAACGATTGGCCACGCCATTGGGACTACTGGGCATATTTTCAAATTTCTCACTATTACCTAGAGGATCAGTCAAACTGCCATACATGTTTAAGGCATTTACTGAAACAGTTTTGTTTCTCCCCATGGTGGCAGGATTATAAAAAAGTGTAAAATCATCAGTAGCTCTAGCTGTATAAGCATCACCAAGAATAAGTCCCGTTGGGGAACGCATAAGATGAGGTGAACCAAGATAGTTTTGAGAAAAAAGAATGGGTGGCATTAAAACATTAAAAAATAATAATATTTTTATTCTCATAAAAAATTAGACTCCACCAGGGCCGCAAAATAACCCTTAATGTTGTCTTGATTTCCTGCAGAAGCTTTTACGTAATCAAGGCAAGTTGATTGTTCATAAAAACCTAATATTTCAGTTATTTCAAAGTTTCCATCTGCCTGAGAGCTAAGCGTTTCTAAGGCCGTTTTTAAATTGACCATATCTCCAAGTGAATCATTGGAAGAAAGTGAAATTGTAGAAATAATATCAATCATGTGATTTACATAAACAATAAATCGACAGGTTCTTTCAGCAAAAAGATCAACACCAATAGCAGGATCAGCAATGTTTAAATCTGGGTGTCCAGCTGTATCACCATTAGTAGAAGTGCAGCTTTCCGTAGTCACTAAATCTAAAAGAGCATCAAAGGCCACCGTATTAGGATAATTTAATACACAGGATTTTCCAGAACCAAGGCCATCACCAGCACCTTTTATTCCATCTGAATCAACAGATCCAAAATAATAAAGCCACTTACCTAAATAAACGAGAATCATGGATAAGCTTTGAAAACTAATGTCTTCGCCCTTCTCATTTCCAAAATGATCCTTGCGATCAGTGGTTAAATTTTGTGTAGCACTAACAGAAAATAAAATTGTATCAATAGCTAGGGCAAGTTTTGTAAATGAAACTGAATCGGGATCAGTTTCTGAAGAAGAACTAAATGTTGCTAAGGAATTAAAAAAGGAAGCAGAATTAAAATTATCAATATCATCAAAAAAATCAAGATCACTATAGCCAGACTGACAAGCATAGGCTGCAGCCTTTACTTGAAAAAAATAATAATCTTTATAGGGATCACTCACCTTTGCTAATTCATTAAGTGCTTTTGCACAAAGACCATCGGTTAAAAATTGATTGGCCCTGAAAACACTATTTTTTTGCTTTTCCTTATCAGATAGTCCACAGGAAAAAAGTAATAAAATAGAGATTATTAAATGAAAACGAAAAAAAAAAATAGAGAATTGATTACTGTATCTCATCAATTCTATTTTAATAAATGCGAGATTATTTTCCTGCTAGCTGCAATTATTGCTAAAAATAGTTGATTGTTTTACGCAACTAGTATTACTTGCCATTTAAAAATAGGCAAAGTCGCTCACAGGCCTTGGCAAATAATTCTGAATCAAGGGCATAACTTAATCTCGCACTATTTATTAATCCAAAATTAGTTCCAGGAATAAGAGCAACTGAATACTTATCTAATAACTCTTCACATAACTCCTGAGAATAATCCTTTTCTTGGGAAAAATCCTTACGTTTTTTAAAAATAGGTGTCCCACGAAAATCTAACATGAAGTAAAATGCTGATGTAGTTTGATACCAACAGGTGGATAAATCATTACTGCGTAGTGACTCTTTTAAAATCTCGGAACATTTTCTTAAATTTAAATAAATTTCTTTAAGATAAGGTTTTAACATTATAAAATCATAATTTAATAATGCATGCTGAACTAAGGAATTTGCTCCTGAAGTTGATTGTCCTTGCAGTTTTGTCATGGCCTCAATGCCTAATTTAGGGCCAATCCCCGTTCCAACCCTAAGTCCAGTAGCAGCACAACTTTTAGATATGCCATTAACAATATAGGTTCGCTTCATTAACTCTGGTTTTTCCTGATAAAAATAAAAAGGAGCTGGATCATAATAGTAAAGTTGATCATAAACTTCATCGGAAATAATAATTAAATTAGGAAAACGTAATAAAATATCAGCAAACATCTTCATCCAACTAGCAGAATAGTGAACTCCCGTGGGATTATTTGGGGAATTAAGAACGACAAGGCGGGTCTTATCCGTTATGATTTTTTCAAAATGTTCTAAATCAGGACTAAAATTATCGTGTTGAAAACAGGGTACAATTTTAGGGATCCCTCCCCAAAATTTAATCATCTCTGGAAAGGAAACCCAGTAAGGAGAAAAAAGCACAACTTCATCATCGGGATTAATGAGGACGCCAAATAAATTAAATAAAACGTTCTTAGAACCATGACCAATGATTGTATCAAGGCCAGCTAATTCCTTGGTAAACTCTAGTCTTTGTTGATCAGTAAAACGCCACTTTACCCACTGATCAAAAAATTTATGTCGAAGCTCCACAACACCTTGTATTGGTGCGTACTGATAACTGTGAAGAAAATTTAATTGTTGTTGCATTGATTGAATAAAATTTGATTCAGGACGAAAGGGTAACTGCCCCAAAGTTAAGTTAAAAATTTCTTTTCCTGCGGATTTTATTTTTTGAACTCTTTCATTAATTTCAAGAGTAATGCTTGGCCCTGAATTACTTGAACGTTGGGATAAATGATTCATTATTTAATGATAATATAAAAGGGCAATCATTGAAATTAAATTATGTTAAATTAATTTATTAATTCTTTCATCAATTAATTCACTATGTTCTTTTTTTAAATTCTTTGGCAGAAAACTGTGTTTGATGGTGTCCTTCATCTTTGGTAAATTATTTACTGCCCTTTCAAAACATTTATTAATTGCTTTATCTTCAATTTTCAAATTTTTTCCAAGCATGAGAAAATCATTTTTTTTTAGTTTCGATTTTTTTCCGTTAATGGTTAAAGCCACCTCTTCCTCATCTTCAGGAAATATTAACTTCGTTGAAAGTAAGTTATAAAATGGAGCAAGTACCATTTCATTAAATGTATTCCTCATTAAAGAAAAATTTTTTAAATGCATATCTGAGTTACCAGTTAAAAACGAAAACAAAATGAGATCAAAAAATGTAACCATGTCTAATCCTACATTTGCAGAATACTTTAAAATTATTTTTCCAGCTTTTTCAGTGGAAGTATTATATTTTGATTCGGTTAATAATTCACTCAATTGACAAAAATCTTCCACTGCCACTTTTTTTTCACTTTTTTTAATCGATCAAATCTTTTTGTCACATACGCTAATTCTCCAGATTTCAATTTTATTAATCCGTGATTAGCAACATTTAATCCACAAATTTTTGCCATGTGCATTGTCACATCTTCCATTAGCGAAATGTGAGGAAATTCTTCAGATTGTTTTCTGTTCATATGATTCAGGACGTAGAGGAATGGTGAGACTTACTGGTTTTGAATCACTATTTTTTAAATAAAATTGATCATAGGTAAAAATAAATAATCCCTCACGCTCCTCAATAATTCCTGCAAGTACACCATCCACATAAACTTTCCCTCGCTTACCAATGCTTAGATTAGTCTTACTGCCACTCATGAATCGATCCCTCTTTTCATGGGAATAGGTCCAATAGTATGGCCAAATAATTTGAGAACTAAATTCACTTTATCTAATCTTAATGTTGCCTTATTTGACTCAAGCTCCCTAATAAAACGAAGTCCTACCCCTGCTCTTTCAGCTAGTTCTAGTTGGGTGAGTTTAGATTGCCTTCGTTTCATTTTTATAAATGTTGCGATCTCTTCCATGATTTTATTATTATACCCTTTCGGGTATAATAATAAAGATATTTCAGTAATTTATACCCGTTCGGGTACTAAAAATGATAAATTGAAAGTGTTCTATCTCCTGCATAAAGATATGATTGGGAAGAATTCATTTCTAGGCCATCACTAAAAATATGATTTTTTTTCCACTTTTCCCTATTTCTTTGATCGTATTCCAAAGCTAATGTAAAAATTATTTTCCTATTCTCAATATTTAAAGAAGAAATTTTTTTTGATTTTTTAAGAAACCACTCATATACCGCGTTATAACAATTGATATCATCATAGGGTGGATCGATAAAAATAAAAACCTGAGTTATTTTTTCTTGAGCAATTAAGATCTTTTCTATGGCCATTTCAAGCCAGGAATCAATTTTTAAAAGATCCATCTTATGACAAGAAATCATTTTTTCATCAATGACAAAATCGGGATTTTTAGAAAAAGTTTTTTTAAATTTTTCAACATTTTTAGAAAAAATTTTTAAAACATCAGTCTGATTATCGGCATAAAATAATCCACATGCTCCACGTGAGAGTGCCTCGAGCCCCAGGGCGCCAGATCCGCCACAAAGATCCATAAAAAAAATGTTTTCCCAATCCTGAAATTTATCAAAAATTTTACGTCGAAGAATGACTGATGTGGGACGAAAGGAAACTTTCAGAGGAAGATCGATGGAAAAACCCTTGGCATATCCACCCAAAATATTTATCGCCACAAAGTTTCTCCTAAATAATACCAATGAAATAACTAGTTCTGATTTGATAGAACTTTTATCTAAAATTAACTTTCATCAATAATTTTCATTAAATTTTCAAAGGTCCATAATAACATTTCAGCCCATCTTATACACATTAAAAGAGTAGTTACTCACATATTTTTTTTAGATATTCACCTCTCAAAAAAAGTATTTTTAGGTGGTGACTTTAGCGTCTAAGAGTCGATAATAAAAAATCCATAATATTTATCAATTTATAGTTAATAATAACGGGAATAAAATTAATCCCAGGAGTTTGGATTTTGCGTTCAAGTAAAGAAAGACTTTCCTCTTGGTTAAAGGAAGATTTGCTGATCTCATCACAATCTAAATCTTTTACTCAAGATAAAATTCATTCTTCACAGGATCTTTATCATACTGATGATTTCCCAACCACACCACCTCCCTTTCCCCTTTCATCGATGACATCATCAACTGCAAAGGAAAAATTAGAAAGAATAAATCAGAATTCCCTAATAGAAGGCCTACACTCACAATTTAGCCTAAAAAAGCGCAACCATTTATTTAATAATGAATCCCTACACCTAGCACATTTTAAAAAAATAAATCCCTACATCATGCCTTTTTGGCAGGGTAAATCATTGCCATCAAAAAAAATATTCCAAATTTATAATGTTTTAAAAATATTACTAGGTGAATTAGAACAGGATCTTCTGGAAAAAAAATTAACTTCTCGCATGTATCAATATCTTTACCACGATTTTTTCATTTACTGCGAATCACTTCAAATAGTTCTTCATGATGTCTCTGACGTTAAAAGTTTTCAACTGGCCATGGAAAAAAAACCTCTCAGTAAAGAATTTAAAGATTTCTTCCAAATTTATTCTGCCAAAGTCATCATGCTTTATTTTCTTCAATTAAGAATTATTAAATCCATTGAAAAAAAGATTGATTTTACTTACCAGAAAAAAGATCTTATTTCTCCACCGCTACTTTTTGCTAAATTTTTCCCATTGAGCTCCCAGAGAGAATTGCAATCACCCGCTTTTAGCGTTCATTCCTATAGCTGGTATAGACCTCCTGAGAAACATGTAGATTTATTAGAACAACTTTTTCAGTTATCTCATCAATTAAATTTCCAAGAATGTATGAGAATTTTCAATCAACTCACTAAAACTGAAAGTGAAAGTGAAAGTGAAAGTGAAAGTGTTCAATATAAAGAATACGCCCTTTTAAAAAATCAATTCAATTTATCTCCACTACAAATTACTATTAATAAAAATCATCCAAGCGAAAAAAAATTATCAAAAAAGAAAACCAGTTTTTCACACTCACTTTCTCACTTGGGAACGGGTCTTTTACTGAACCAATTGCAATTAAATTTTCCTCTTTGGAGTAAACAATCTAGCGGTAACTACCAGGGTAAATTTGCCACAAATACCCAAACAAAATATTTAGGCAAAATTCCACTTTGTAAAAGTACGCTTTACTTAGGAGATTGTTTAAATGAACTGGCCATGTCCCATTGGTTAGCACAAGAAAATAACAAGGATTTCACCTGGACAACCCTACTCTGTCCACAGTTTGATAAACCCATAGATAATTTTAAATCCTATGAAAGCATTTCCCAAGAACTCCATTTTCTTGCACTCATCATCGATTTACAGGACCACTATTCCACTCCCGTACTGGATTTTTTACCCACCATCTATAAATCCTTAAAAGAAAGTTCAAAGCGAGAGCATGGCCCTCAAAAATCGCTTTTTGAATTGGACGAATTTCAAGAAGAAGGCAAAGCAACATATGATCAAATTGTTCTAGGATTATTAGAAACACCAAAAAATAATGGGCACTATTTTTTATCTCAAAAAATTATGCAGTCCCTAGAATATCTAAAAGACGATGGATATATTTATGTTTTTTCTACTCAAAATCTTTTTCTTCCAAGTCAGCGTGAAAAAGTTGAAATTTTATTAAAAAAAATTAAAGTTCAAGCCATTTTTAATTTTGAAGATCTTAGAGGAAAGGGCAATCTCCCACATTTTTTATATGTATTATCAAAAAATACTATTTCTCAGCAGGAGGATCACACTCACTCAAACACAATTAGTACCTGTGCTACCTTTCGTTTTTCAGGTGAACTTAATTCATTTCAATACTTTTCACTCATTTCAGAGACACTCCAACATTTTTTTAAAAAATTTTTAAATCAAGTTCCCACCATTTATCAAACAAATCCTCATCCGCAATTTCAAATGGAATTTTTCACTGATGCCATCATTAATGGAACTCTCATTCATTCTTCTGCCTCACAGGGAAATCAAATCACTCATCCTTCATTTTTTAAAAAAATGATGAAAAACTGTCTCCCATTTGATTTTTTCTTCGATGCTCAATCCGTTGAATCAAAATCACTCATTAACGAACTAGAAAATCAAGTTCATGACAAACAGACTTCACTTCTTTTTGAAGAGAATAATCTTAATGATTATAAAAATGGTGTGGTTTTAGTTTTTGATCTTCGAATAAAAGATTCGCCAAAACTAGAATTAATTCCAACCGCTCTCATGAAAGCAAAAGCCTATGAGTATGGAGTCATTGAATGCCTCTATTTTATTTTAAGAATGAAGCAACCCCATATTAACTATAATATTTTAAAATCTTACTTTGAATCTCCTTTGGGACTTCAAGTCATACAACTTTCCTTAAAGGGAAATTACTCTCAGTTAAAATCAAAACTTAGTACGCTGCTCATTCCTACTTGCATTAAAGATCAAGTTACCATGCCCCCAAATTGGTCCATTAAGCACCACTATTTAAGTATGAGCGAAGAACATTTTGCACAAAAATCTAACTTGGAGCAAATTGAACTTGGATTATCTCAACTTGAAAAGGATATGGAATCAATTAATACTGCTCAAATCGGTACACTACTTTCTCAACTTTGTTTATTTCAATCCACTCTTAAAAATAATCTCAAAAGATATTTATGGGAAAAAGAACATCTTAAAGAATTTGATTTTAACACACCATTTATTCATGAGAAGTTTAAGGACATGGTACTTTCCCCCATTTATCCGAGTCACCCCGATATAAAAATAGAATTTGAAGTAAGCGACCTATCATTGTTAAATACTCAACTTTCCCACCATAAGTGTAAATTAGATCTCTTCCGTGGTGAAATTGAGTTGTATAATAAAGACATGAAACTTATCACCATTTATACTTCCACTTATCTGATTGTTTTTTTAAATTTTTTATTGAAACAAATACCGATGATGTCTATTAAAAATCTTTTAAATACACTTAATATTCCATCCAATGAAAATATTTCAAGAATTCTTGCTCTCAAAGAAGAACAGGTAAAATATTGGAGCCAGTGGGAAAATAAATCATTAAAATACATAGATAAAGCTTTTACTCAATTTATAAATTCATGAAAAACAACCTACTTACTTCTCAAAAAAAAATTTTTCATTACATGAAAAAAAGAGCACTTGGGTACGAAGAGGGCCATCATTTTGAGTTAAAAAATTATCGAAAAAATTATGTTCGTTATTCTAATAGAACTTTTAAAATTGCTAGTGAAATTGAGCTAAGACAAAAGCTTATTAAATCACAATTTATTTTTGTGACTGATTTTCATACTTTTGATCAACATGTTAAAAATCTACTAAGACTTTTAAACTCACTCCTTAAAAGAAAAAAAAATATCATCCTCTGTTTAGAAATGTTACATGATGAAGATAATTATTTGCTCGAATCTTTTCTAGAAAGACACATTACGGAAATAGAATTTTTAGAATCTATAAATTATAAAGAATCCTGGAAGTTTCCCTGGACACACTACCGAAAAATCTTTGAATATGCAAAAACATATCCCAATTTAAAACTTCGAGGGATTAATTGCAAAGGCACCATTGAAAAGCGCGATCAGTATGCCGCTAGATGCATTGTAGAAGAATGGAAACTTCAACCTGAAAAAACTCAATTTATTACTTTTTATGGTGAATACCATCTTGCTCCTAATAAACTTCCCAAACTTGTTTTTCAATTATTAGATTTATTGGCCAGTACAACTCCTAGTAAACTTATCCTCCACCAAAACCTTGATGGGCCCTACTGGAAAATGATTGAAAAGAAAAAAATCATTGGCAAAGATACAGTCATAAAATTTAATGAAGACGAATTTTGTCTACTAACTTCTCCAACATGGATGAAATATGAAAGCCTTAGTTACTGGTATGAAAATGTTCATGAAGATCCTGAATATGATTTACATGAATTCATTATTGAAAATGGATTGAAATCTTTTGGTGAAAACACACTAGATAATTTTTCACTTCTTTGTAATCAAATAATTGTCACACACGAATTAAGTCTTAAAGTTAATGAATTACACTTTACTCCCTATGATCAAAAAAATAGTGTTTTTGTCGAAAAATTTATCAAAAAGTCTTTTAACCTAACAGGACAAAAATTTTATTTATCGCTTCTAGAAATGAGAGAATCTTTTGTTCTTGCAGGTCTACATCGATTTTTTTGCAGCAACTATTCCATTAATAAACTTTGTAAACTAGCTGGAGAATTTCTTTACCAAACATATTGGTTTTCAAAAAATAAAAATACTGAAATTTTTCAGTGGCCAAAGGGTAAAGAAACTTTTTTTTGTTTTTTTGTCATGTCTAATTTTTGTGCCTATTTTTTTGCAAAAGGCATAAATCCCTATTTAAAATGTAATTTATATTTAGATATAAAAGACCTTGTTAACACTAATGATGCAAAAAAAAATAATGCAAAAGAAATGTTGAACAATATACGGCTACTTTCCATGCTCGATCATCCTAATA